>Ga0222681_1000003_pt1 | contig 179751 bp, 160 predicted proteins | sample AntAcemetage1006_FD_179844 | JGI IMG/M metagenome (GOLD analysis project Ga0222681, IMG submission 179844) | Saline water microbial communities from Ace Lake, Antarctica - #1006 | ecosystem: Environmental > Aquatic > Non-marine Saline and Alkaline > Saline | place: Antarctica: Ace Lake... | reverse complement strand
CTTTTTTGTTAATAGCATTTCTATCTCCGTTTTTCACCCATTGGGTGATGCTCTGTTTTTGGTATTATACCAGCGGAGGCTACTTCTTTCTAACCTTTTTTTAGACTTCTATCTAGGTTTTGGGGTAAATATGCACTCACGACCTGTGAGTAAACTAGAACATATTAAAAATTATTACAGGCATGACTACAATCCCAGAGGAGTCTGCACATATCCGTTTTTTATATGCAGAATAAATTCCGATGGAACCGTGCCTTTTTGTCTCCTAATGCAGCATAAAATGGGTAATATTCGCAATGAATCTCTTATATCTATATGGAATAATACTGAATTTAAGAGGATGAGAAAAAAACTCCTATCAGGAATATATCCTATATGTAAAAGATGCTGTAAATTAGCCACCTATTAGTCAAAAATCAAGTATTTCCAATTGACAAGGAAAGGGTATGTAATATATACTTAAAAGCATAAAAAGATATATATAGAAAGGAGGTGAAAGAGAAATGAAATCTTTGTTTAGAGTTGGTTTAATTGCACTATTGACCGGTGTGTGTTTTAGTTTAGTGTATGCAGGCGGACTTCCGAAGAAAGCATCTCAACTGCAGGAAAAAACAGCAGTAAAACAAGTTTCTGAAAGTGTAACGGCAGGCGTTTTGATTACAGCAGCAACAATAAAAGAAGCAACAACCTGCATAGGGGTCGAAAGTGTTTGGTCTCTTAGGAACAAAATGCCAAGAACTAAAATTTACGCAAGAGTTGAGCCTTCTGAGGATAGATATTATCTTATTGGAATTAGCAAAATAGATCTAAAGGCATCAAATCCGTACGAACGCAAAGATAGAAGAAATGTTCAATATCTTGAGTACGACGCGCAGATTGCATCCAAATACCTCAATAACAGTCTGACACTTAGAGGCGGCATTATAAATTCGGGGGTAGGACTGGGAGTAGACTATATGCTGCCTAATGAAAAAACCAGCATCACAGTTGAGGGGCACAGCGCTGTTTACAGTTCTCCGTTCTTTCTCAGAACAAACCTGAGTTATAAGATATGGGAAGATAAGGACTACTATGTAATTGCCGGCGCAGAAGACATGCTAGATAAGCTTTCGCTAATAGCAGGTATAAAAATAGAATACGGTCTAACAAGATAGTTTTTATGCCACAGCATAGGAAGAAAGATTCTCTGTGCTGTGGCATATATGTATAATTTAATTTTTTACGACTTGTTTTTTATATAATTGCTAATGATCTGCTGTTTTTTCTCTGATAATTCCGAAAATTCAATGTCCAGTTCGTATTCATCTTTCAACAATGTCTGTCTGCACGATAGGACATTCCCCAGTATTTCATTAATTACCTCATCATTTGGAAATTGAATTTGCATTTCTATGGTTGCGCCTGTTTCCGGCACGTACTTATCTGTTCTGATACAAATGTGAGACTCACTTATATTTTTAGCATATGCCTGCTTTTCAAGCATAGGCTGTCCCGTAGCATACACAATATACTTAACAAGCAACTCCTCTTTCTCCTTTATAGTTCCCTGTTGCGAATCTTTATTTTCTTTTTCTAAAAGGGCATCAAGTTTACCAGTTCCCTGTTTAAAATTCATTATTTGCTTGCCTATGTTTATTTCATCGTTATTTTTCAATATATGTTTAAGCACTTTTTCGCCCTTAATCTTAGTGCCATTGTATGAATGAATATCGTATAATACATAGCCTTCATGTTGTGGTCGTATCTTTGCGTGGAGCCTGGATATTAATTCATCTTCCAGTACCAGGTCATTATCTTCAGATCTTCCTATCCAGAATTCTATGTTTGGACGCAATTTGTATGTTTCTGATTCCCCGCCCTCCTTTCTCCATATAAGCTCAGCAGGAGAAAGAGATAAAGCAACTTCTTCTTCAATTAAGCCTTTTGGTATTTTTTCATACTCATCCTCTTCCTCTTTAGTATGCTGTTTCTGCTCAAATCTCATTATTATATCAATCAATTTGTTTATCTTTGAAATGCCAACATAGACCAAAATAACAAGACATGGTATAGCAAAAATAGAAAACCCGAATTTAAAAGGATGGTCTTTTATAAACAGCTCAGCCTTACTAACTGCAAAAACACTTGTTGAAGAAAATAAAAGTGCGATAACTTGACAACTAACTAAAAATAGCGTTTTTTTCAGCATATCCTTTTCCTGTACTGTTTGCTGATCTCATTATAAATATTCATGAATCTCTGTGTAATGACCTCTTTATTCAGCTGTTTAGAAATTTTCAAAACTGTACTTTCTTTAACTCTTTTTCCCTCATCCAATATTTTTAGTATAGTATCTGCAAGAGTCCATGGAGTATCTTCGCGTATAAGAGTAACATCTTCAGGATATTGAGTTGCCAGTTCAATACCAGCAGGATTATTGGTTGTAATAACTGGTGTTCCACATAATAATGATTCTAAGACAACATTAGCTCTGGATTCCAATATTGATGATAGAGTGTAGATATCCGAAGATGCATAAAAATCAACTAGTGTCTTATGAGCCATAACGCCTGTAAAAACTACGTTGTTTTCAAGATGTAGTGTTATAACTAATCGTTCTAATGTTTCAAAGAGTGGGCCTTCTCCTGTTAATATTAATTTTAACTTCGGACATTTTTTTATAACCTCTGGTAAACTTTTTATCAAAAGTTCGTGTCCGTATATCGGAATTAGTCCCTTAACATTTAATAATATCTCATCAGCATTAAATTTTTCTTTTAGAAATTTTGAACGTTTACCTTTTTGTTCTATAAAATAGTCACTAACCATATTAGGTATCACTTCACTTTTAGCTCCTGTATCGTTTAATAACTTATCCTGAAGGCACTTGCTAACACAGGTAATCTTATCTACATGTAGGACAATCCTCTTAAAAAGATCAAAAAATGTTTTTTTATAGTACCAAACATCTGTTCCATGAAAAGACAGAATAATAGGCTTCTTAAAAATCTTACCTACAACAAATCCTACAATTGTCAGATCTGTATATCCATGAATATGGATAATATCTACTTTTGGTAATTTCATAAGCATTATTTTGAAGATATTGACTAATGTAACTAAGCGATAATAGTTGTTTAATACATAATTAACTATCCATATTTTATGTTTTCTGTGGGATAAATTCAAACTTTTTGCATACATATTTCTTATTGCGTGTATTTTTGCATTACTATTTACCCTATTCGAACTGTATTGCTCTGGAATAACAAAAGTAAAAATCTCAACCATGTTCCCTTTCTTAACCAACTCTGATGATAAATTATTACACATCATTCCAATTCCACTTGGATTAAAAAAGTGAGGTGTAATAATAGCAATTTTCATAATTTATCTTGTAATTATTTCTTGCTTTTATACAAATAAAAACAGGCTAAATCACCATCGTTATTCTTATTTAACTCAGTAGCTTTGGTTTTAAAAGAGTTTATTTGGTCTTTTGAAAAGATAGATTTTCGAGGATTCTCGCAATAAGAGTTTACAGCTCTGAGAGAAATATTTTTGAGATATTGTTCGCTTCCCCAAAATTGAGATTCGGTTGAATCAAATACGACGTCTTTTATTTGAAAACCTGCCTTGTCTGCTAATATTTGAATGCTTTTAACTGTATGTAAAAAAAAGTGACGTGGAGCATCAAGCTGAACCCAATTAATACCATATTTTCGCCAGGCAAAAGAAGAAACAACAGGAATTCTAATTAATACATATCTATTAAATTTTAATACGCGATATAATTCTTTGAACACAGATAAAGGTTCTCGCATATGTTCAAAAGAATCATGTAATATAATAAAATCAAACTGTTGTTTTATTTCAGATATGTTTTTTTTAAAGATTTTAAGTCCTCTTTTATAAAAAATGTCGTCATTGATGAACGGATCAATGCCTGTAAGGTTAGAAAATCCATCTTTATGCATATTAACTAGAAGATGTCCAACACCACAACCTACATCTAAAATTTTTGATTTAAATTCTATTTTAACCTTTTTAAACCAGTTATAGTAATTAGGCGTTTTGTATAGTTTTGTTAGCAACATTCCTATAACATTCTTTTTATAAAGACAGTATTTTGCTCTTTGATGTTTAAGAAAAGACTTTAGAAAATCATCTTTAAAATAATATGGCTTTAGAAAAGAATAATAATTTTTAGGGTAATATTCTGAAAGGTTATCTGGAATTCTGTTTATTTGTAAACATCCGCATTCCCCACATTTAAAATATTCGAATTTATCTCTATAACCAAACATCATTTCGCGCACAATGTAAGATTTGTTATTAACAGTATTTTTACATATTTCACAAATAGTCATCTTGCATCCTTTTAATTCACTGGCCAATCCTAGCCACAATCCTCTTTATTCTTGGTATAATTATTTTGAGGTTTAATATATTATCAAACATATAATTTATCAATCCCTGTTACATACTTTGAATTTTTGGACAAGCAAAAAGGGGAAAATGAATTATGTAAAAAATTCACCTGCGCATAAATCGCCAGAAAATTAATAAATTTCAAAAGTGTGTTTCTTTTGTCTTTTAAATGGATATACATTGCTTTAAAAAACCTCATTTTTTAACTCCATTGTCCGTCTGTCAAATACCTGTATATTCTGCACAATCTCTTTGGATGCTTCAAAAGAATAGACGCTAACAGGCGTAATGCTTTAATTGTTCGAAACAGATTATATTTTATATAATTAACATTGTTGTTCGGCGTCACTATATTAGTTTGTATATCGTTTATCATACTCATTAATTTATCATTTGAAATATTTGTAAAATTTTGCTCCGTATTATCATTAATGTATATATCCCAATCTCTTAAAATCATTTTTTTACTCTCCAGTTCCTCAAATACACTTGTTGCAGGAAGCGGAATAAGCTTATAAACCGAGATATGATTTGGCTTTACAGCGCGTAAAAACTTGATACTTTCCATAATATCCTGCTCTGTCTCTCCTATCGTACCGACTATTATATTAGCAAGAAAACGAATACCAGCCTTTTTGGTCAGTCTGGCAGCTCTATAATTCTGCTCTACTGTTGTTTTTTTGTTTAGCTTGTCCAATACTTTCTGTGAACCTGACTCAAATCCATACTCAATCTGAACACAGCCTGCTTTCTTCATCATGCTTAACAAGTTTTTTGTAACATCATTCACCCTAGCTTGAGCACACCATTTGAGCCTCTTATGTAAGTTCTTCTTTACCATTAATTCTAAAATTTCATACGCTCTTTTTTCATTACTTAAAAACATATCATCTGTAAAATAAACACCTTCCACTTTATAATCCATAACAAGTTGTTCAAGCTCTAATAGAACACGCTCCGGAGAGAGATATCTTACTTTTTTGCCAAAAACTTTACTTCCTGCACAGAACGTGCATTTAAAAGGGCATCCTCTTGTGGTCATTACTGAAGTTGCTCTTAGCTGGTAACCTCTTATAATATTTGACGCTCTTTTAGTATAGTGCTTCATATCAAGAAGATGCCTTGCAGGGAACGGCAATAAATCAAGAGATTCTATAGAATCTCTATCAGAACTAGAAACTATCCTGCCATTATCGTCCCTATAAGATATACCTCTTATGCTACCAAGCGAGGGGGCATCTGCAAGCTCACACATTGTATATTCCCCTTCTCCTTTAACAGCAATGTCTATTGATTCACATTCTGCAAGAACTTCTTCAGGGAATATAGACGCATGATTTCCGCCAAGAACAATCCTGATATCAGGAAAAAGTTTTTTTACCAGTTTTGATGTACGATATGCCGGATTTATCAATGCGGTTGTTGCTGTAATCCCGACAATATCCGGTTTTATTCCCTTCAATAGACATGTTTCTTCTTCTATTGTCTTCTGAATGTTATCTTCATGCTTATGGAATATTATCTCTTCATCTATAAGATGCACAATATGTCCTTTCTCTTCAAGAGCAGCTCCGATATATGCAATGCCCAAAGGAGGCCATATTCCATTTCCCCATTTGGGATTTTCACTTGTTGGATATATTAGGCAAATGTTCATAATCTACACAAGACCCCCGCAATCATTCCCTTTATTCTCGGTATAATTATCTTAAAATTTCTCCTTTTTATGGCAGATAGTATATGTATTGCATTCTCTATACCAAAACACCATGAGAAGCTGATTATCTGCGGAATGGTTGCATTTTTTTTCATAAAAATAATTCTGTTCCTTGTCTTATAAAAAGCTCCAAAGGGATTTTCAGAGCCACCGCTTGTTCTTGCTACTTTATGCCACAATTTTGCTCTTGGCGCAACTATGCATTTAAATCCGGCTTTTTTTGCCTTAGTACAGTAATCAACATCTTCCTGATAGTAAAAATAACTTTCATCCATTAATCCAATTTGGCTAATAACATTTTTATGTATAAGTAATGCGCAGCCGCTTATAAAGTCAGAGTCACAGATTTCATCATATTGCCCTGTATCTTTCTTCATCCCTCCGATATGTGATGTCATGCCAGTTCTCCAGTCCATTTTACCTTTCGCAAACCACAAAGTGTTTTGTTTATCATAATAATACATTTTAGGACCTATAATACCTATTGTTAAATTAACTTTCATGGGTTTTATTAACTCGCTTAACATATCAGGCGCAGTTTTAGTATCATTATTTAATAACAAAACACCATCAAAGCCTTCCTTTACAGCCTGTCTTATAGCTATATTGTTAGCCTCTGCAAAGCCTAGGTTAGCTTTATTTTCTATTAGAGCTACCCATGGATAATGTTTCCTAAAATGTTCCTGAGAGCCGTCAGTAGACGCATTATCAACAATACAGACTTTATAATTATTATATGCTTGCGCTTTTATGGATTCAAGACATTCAATAGTATCTTCTCTGCCATTATGATTAAGAATTATAATAAAAACACTTGGCTCTTTAGGGTTAGAATTTTCCATGAGTATGTTTCCCTGCATTATGACTTTATTCTCAAGGCTGCTGTCTATGATCTTCTGTATGACAAAATTGTCAAGCTGCAGCTTGTTTCTCATTCCTTCTTTCATAAGCTTTTTATATACAAAAACGAATTTCCCAAAGATCACTTCTTCCACCAAATTTCCCGTAACAAATTTTCTTGCATTTTTTCTAATAGTCTCAATTTTCTTTTTATTCCCCAAAAACTTCATTATCTCAAAAGCAATCGCTTCAGGAGTATTTTCTTTCACAACGATTCCAGTCTTTCCATTTTGAATAATCTCTTCAGCACCCTTACAGCGCGTAGAAACAACTACAGGACCCATTATCATTGCTTCTCCAACAACATGTGGACATGATTCAAGTCTGCTTCCCAGTATTTTTATTTGTGCATCTTTTAGATATTGCGAAACCTCATGGTGTTTCACATGCCCCATAAATTCAATATTTTCTTCAATCCCAAGTTCAATGCAGCGTTTTTTTAAAGAATTAAGCAAAGGTCCTTCCCCAAGAAATTTGTGCTTTACCTCAACTCCTTTTCTCTTCAGCACACCAATTGCTTCCAAAACAATATCCGCCCCGCCTATAGGATATAAGTCCTTTACTGTTATTGTGTGATTTTCTTTTCCGCAGTATTTGTCCGGGAGAAACAGGTTTCTATTTACCTCAGTCCATATTACACCATCAATCCTAAGCCCTTTCGTAGTTAATTCCTCTTTAAGACAATAGCTGTTGGTAATTGTAGTGTATCGTCTATTTATTGTTTTTTTCAGGTCAAGAAATTTTGCAGGGACATAGTCCCACCCATCTCTTCCTACAAATACCTGTATTACTTTTTTCTTTTTCAATCTATGCCATGCAAGTATCAAAGCCGTATTCCACAAGCTCCAACCATGGATCTCTATTATGTCGCGGTCTTCTACAAACTTTGAGATTTCCCTGTACAGCATTAAAATATCCAAAATTTTATACAAAAATCCTAACTTGTTTCTTCTAAAGAAAGGAGTTATTCTTTTTATATTTGGATGCCTGTACATCTGAGGTATTTCTTCTGTTGACATCTTCGGAGAGAACCCAATCATCTTTACATCAATGCCCTTCTCCAATAGCCACTTAAACTTGGTCCAGTTGGAGATAGCCATTCCTACATCATCTGGAACAAGCACAGGAGAGATGATGCCTATCTTGATTTTGTTATTTGGCATTTAATTTATTGTATTCTGCATGCAGTTTTTTTGCTATTTCCGACCAGTCATAATTACGTGCATTTTCAATCCCATTCTTACTAAATTGCTCTCTTTTTCTGCTGTTTGAGAGAAGCTCAATTACTGCTTCTGAAAATGCTTTTGTATCTTTGGTTTTTACAAGAATACCCGTTTCGTTGTCTATAACAACTTCAGGAATGCTTGCTGTATTAAATCCAACACATGAAAGCCCCGCTGCCTGCGCTTCCATAAACGGCATTCCAAACCCTTCATACATAGACGCGCATGTAAATAAATCCGCAGATTTATAATACAATATAACGTCTTCTACAGGAAGATGCCCAAGTAAATAGACATTTCTAATTTCCTTAGCTCTCTGTTTGATCAATTCTGAATAATCATTATTATCAAACTTCCCAATAACATAAAGACATGCTTTTGGAATTTTTTTTAAAACTAGTTCAAAGGCATTTAACAACAGATCTAAGCCTTTATGTTTTACTATTCTTCCAACATAAAGTAATGCTGGATGATGTAAATTTAGCTTTCTCTCTTCCTTTCTAAATGCCTGAAAATCTATACCCGGAGTAACAACTGTGCTCTCTGCAGATGATTTAGATAACAGGTAATTTTTAATAAAATTTGAATTAGTTATAACTGCATCTGATCTAGACGTATTTCTTATCATCTTCTCATTCTCTAAAATCCTGCGATCTCTTTCACGTCCTGTATAAATAGCAGGGTCTATAACACTATGATAATGATAGATAACTTTATATCCAAAAATTTTCTTATTGTTTATTACAAAATCATCCAAAGGAGGATAATGAACATCTATAACATCAGGTCTTATAATCTCTAATGCTCGCTTAAAGAATATATTTGCGATTGGCTTCATAAAGGAGTTAGTAAATAAACTAATACGTCCTCTCGATACATTTATCGGAGTAACTACAGGTATCCTGGGATTTAAATGTTTATGTGAAGAAAACAGTGTAAGTATACTGAGGTTTGTATCCTCGTATTTACACAACTGGTTGGCATGCGCAACAATCGTATCAGGGATCCCGGCACCTTCAATAAGGCAGGTGTAGACAATAGCAATATTCATAACTCAGTTATGCTCTTCCACCAGGCTCTGTTGTCAACATACCATGATATGGTTTGCTTTAGCCCATCTTCAAAATCGTAAACGGGCTTCCAACCTAATGCTTTCTTAATCTTATCTGCATTAATAGCATAACGCCGATCATGGCCTAGCCTGTCTTTTACAAATTTTATTAATGTCTCTGGCTTTCCCAATCTTTTTAAAACAAACTTGGCTACATCTATATTAGTTCTCTCGTTATCGGAGCCTATGTTATAGATCTCTCCTGTTTCCCCTTTTTGCAGCACCAAATCAACAGCTCTTGAGTGATCTATCACATGAATCCAGTCCCTCACATTTGTTCCATCTCCGTAAATAGGCAGCGTCTTAGACTGGAGAGCATTTGTAATCATTAATGGAATAAGTTTCTCAGGAAATTGATATGGCCCGTAATTATTTGAACATCGTGTAATTATAACAGGCAATTTATAGGTATGGAAATAAGCCTTTACAAGCATATCAGCCGACGCTTTGCTTGCAGCGTAGGGACTATTGGGCGCAAGTGAAGTTTCTTCCCTGAAATAGCCTTTATCTGGAAGATCTCCATATACCTCATCTGTTGAAATCTGTATGAAACGCTCAATACCAGCTTGTTTTACAGCCTCAAGAAGAGTCTGCACCCCAAGTATATTTGTTTTCATAAACTCAGCAGGCTCAATGATACTTCTATCCACATGTGATTCAGCAGCAAAATTAATAATTATATCAATCCTGTTTTCTGCAATAATTTGCTTAACCAATTCTGCGTCTAAAATATCGCCTTTAACAAACGCATATCTGTCTTTATAGTCTTTTGGAATATCTAAAAGATTTTCTAAATTTCCTGCATAAGTTAATTTATCCAGATTTACAATGTTTACAGAGTTATACTTCTCCAACTCATATCGTATAAAATTAGACCCTATAAAGCCGCATCCACCAGTAACTAACATATTTATTTTCATTAGCCGTTTTTTCTGCTCCAATCGTATAGAATATCGCTTTTATGCGGATCCATTCTGTATTCATCTGGTTTCTTGTGGTTATAGCATTCTGTAGGACAATTAATTATCATAGCCTCATAATCGCTTATACATTTAAAACCATGCGTTACCATCTTAGGAATTTGTATAAGCAAGTTATTATGCTCTCCTATAAAAAATTCATTAATCTCTCCCTTTGTAGAGGAGTTGTCTCTGCCATCATGAAGAACTACTTTCATCATCCCTCTGACACACGCAAAATTATCCGTCTGTTTCTTATGATAATGCCATGCTTTGACAACACCGGGATAAGCCGTAGTTATATATATTTGACCAAATTTTTCAAAGATTTCATCATCCTCTCTGAATATCTCCATAACATGACCACGTTCGTCAGGAATTGCCTTTAACTTTTTTATTTTAACACCGTTGATCATAATTCACTCTCCTCTATTAAGAATTTCTTTAAACTTTTCCTCCAATGCGGAATATCAATACCGAGCGCAGACCTAATTTTACTCTTGCTTAGCGCAGAATACACAGGTCTCTTTGCCGCTCTCTTTAATTGCGCGTTTTTAATCGGTATTACCCTTGTATTATGAAACTTGTTTTCCGAATTCTGAAGAACCTTTATAATCTCACATGCAAACTCATACCAGCTGCACTCTCCTTCATTGGAGTAGTTATATATTCCATGCTTTTCTGTCTTAAGTAATCTCAAGGTCATATCAACAACATCCCTTGACCAGGTAGGATTCCCAATTTGATCATCAACAACACTGAGCTCAGACTGATTAGATGCCTTGTTTATAACAGCTTTTACAAAGTTATTCGCTCCCTTTCCATACATCCATGAAGTTCTTATCAAAAAGAATCCAGTGTGTGAATTTAACAGGTGCTGTTCTCCCAAAAGCTTGGATTTCCCATATATGTTGAGTGGATTCGGCTTATCTTCTTCTGTGTATGAAGACTTATTCTCGCCGTCAAACACAAAATCCGTAGAAAAATGCACAAGCAGTATGTTATTCTCTCTGCAGACCTGTATAAGATTTTTTATTCCTTCTCCATTAACGCTAAAGGCTTTTTCTTGATTCCTCTCACATGCATCAACATCAGTATACGCGGCACAATTTATCAGCACCTGAGGACTAATGTTATTCACTGCATTTTTGATAGAGGATATATTAGTTATATTGCACTCTTCTTCATCAGGAGCAATAATTGTGTAATCCTTCCTGTTCCGGCACTCAGAAATAAATTCTTTTGCAAGCATACCTTTTGAACCTGTTAATAATATCTTCATAAATTTTTATTTATCCAGAGAAAAATTGTAAAAACGATTAACCCCTTCGCAACCCGTAATCCCAACATAAAAATCATCGGGAAGAGAATCATCCAAATATCCCATTTCGTGATCTTCGATAATAACTGCAAGCATTTTCCCTTTACTTGTATGTGAAATTTTTACCTTAAGTTTATATTTAGTATTTGGTAGCAGCTTAAAGAGAGAATAGGTGGCTTTCTTCCAATAAGGTTTTCTATTTTTGAAGTAATGGTGCCACACATTGATTCCCTTATCAAAAACAACTACTTCATAATGTTCCCGATATTCAGGAAAACCGCTTTTACTCTTCCCGATCTCAGGAGCAATGACAATCAGCGGTGCCATCTGATCAGTAAACTCCATAGTGGAACTTATAGTAATATCCCCTTTGTGCTTTTTTTGCAAAACCATACTTGTATATGTTTCATGCTTACGAGTACCAAGCAATTCTTTAGTGGTTACATCTTTAGGCGTTTTATTTTCTATATAGGAAGTTCCCTGAATCCAGTCGCCAAAATAATCCCATCTAGGACTCTTTACCAGCATCCACTCTTTAGAATTCCATTCTCCTTTGGCAAAGTTACAATAAAATAACTGCATCTTAAATTACTTCCTCTTCTCAATCAATTCATTAGCCTTTTTAAGTGATTCAAATGTGCCGGCATCTATCCACCATCCTTTTAGAATATGATATGTCATATTTCCCTGCTCTATATACTTATTATTTGCATCCGTAATCTCAAGTTCTCCCCTTGCAGAGGGTTCCAATCCCTTGATTATCTCAAACGCTCTTCTATCGTACATATACACTCCTGTTACTACATACTTACTTTTAGGCGTTTTCGGTTTTTCTTCAATTCCTTTAATCTTGTTTTCTATAATTTCAGCCACTCCAAATCGCCGGGGATTCGCCACTTCTTTTAGCAAAACCTTCGCACCTGTTTCCTGTTTCCTGTATTCATTAATATAAATACTTAAGTCCTCTTCAAACAGATTATCTCCTAATATTGCAATAACTTTATTCCCCTCTGAGAATTTCTCTCCAAGCCCTACTGCCTGCGCAATGCCTCCAGCTTCATCCTGAACTTTGTATGTAAATTCGCATCCAAACTCTTTTCCGCTGCCAAGCGTATTAACCATATCCCCCATGTGATCAATTCCGGTAACTATCAATATTTCCGTAACACCGGCATTAACCAGTTGCTCAATTGCATAATAAATAATAGGTTTTTTACCAACAGGCAAGAGATGCTTATTAATAACCTTTGTCAAAGGATAAAGTCTTGTGCCTGTGCCACCTGATAGAATTATTCCTTTCATAATATTACCCTGATTTTATTATTAACTTCAATGTCTCATCCAACCCATGTTTTGGAAAGTCACCTATTCCCGAAAGCGTTCGGGACAATTTGGATATATCTGGTATTCTTCTGCGCATATCTTCAAATCCCTGCTCATAAGCTTGGTCATAAGGGATACGAACTATTTCCGAAGAACTATTTGTTAACTGTTTTATTTTCTTTGCCAGATTTTCTATGCTTATCTCCTCAGTATTCCCAATGTTGAATATTTCACCAACCGCCTTATCATTTTCCATTAAAGCAATTATTGCGTTAACTACGTCTCCAACATATGTAAAGCAACGTGACTGTTTCCCATCGCCATATACAGTTATCGGCTTTTTGGATAAAGCCTGTTTTATGAATGTGGGCACAACCATTCCGTATTGCCCTGTTTGCCTTGGTCCAATCGTATTGAAAAATCTGGTGATTACAACCGGCGATTTCTTCTCTTTCCAATATGCCATTGCCAAAAATTCATCCAGCGCCTTGGAACATGCATAACTCCATCTTCCAAACGTTGAAGGACCAATTAAAAAATTGTCGTCTTCACTGTACGGTAATTTCTCGCTTTTCCCATACACTTCTGAAGTAGATGCAATTAATACTTTCGTCTTTTTCTTTGCCGCAGCGGCTAAGACAACTTCTGTCCCATGTACATTGGTTTCAATTGTTTTCACAGGACTTTTTACAACCAGCTGCACCCCAACCGCAGCTGCCAGATGATATATTGCATTCACTTTATCCACTATTGAATTAAGCAGTGTCTCATTTGTTATTGTATCTTTACTGAGATGAAACTTTGGATTTGTTTGAAGATGTTTTATATTGTTAATACTGCCTGTTGATAAGTCGTCTATTACATAAACTTCATGCCCAATACTGAGCAATTTTTCTGCAAGGTGTGAGCCGATAAATCCGCAACCTCCTGTAATTAATATGTTCATTTTGTTAATCCTCTGTTTTCCAATTCTCCTCTTGCCTGTTCGATCTTATCTTCCGCATGCTGCTCTTTTACCCAGTTTACAAGTTCATCAATTCCATCCTCAAATTTATGCTTTGGAGAGTATCCGAGTTTTTCCTTTATCTTAGAAATATCAGCATAGCAGTGCCGGATATCCCCTTCTCTGAACTGATAAGTGATTTCAGACTTTCCTTTAAAATTCAGCCTGCTTATAAGCGCATTCGCTATATCCAGAATAGACAGTCTTCTTCCCGTTCCCACATTAAACATTTCGTAATTGGCATTATCAGATTCCATTGCAAGCATATTTGCCTGCGCAATATCTTTAACGTGCACAAAATCCCTGCTCTGAAGACCATCCTCATATATTATTGGAGTATGGTCATTAAGAAGCCTGGATGAGAAAATAGCAGCAACTCCTGTATATGGATTTGACAAAGCCTGTCTGGGACCGTATGTATTGAAATATCTCAGGGCAACTGTTGGTATGTTGTACGCTCTTCCAATGCACAGGCACATTTCTTCCTGGTCCTTTTTTGATATCGCATAAATAGACGTAGAATTTAAAGGTTTTTCTTCATTAGTAGGAATTGGTTTAGCATCTTCCCCGCAGATATGGCATTTCATCTCCCACTGCCTTTTTTCTAACTGAGCAACAGGTCTCAATTTTGGTGATATTTTTCCGCATTTAGAGCATTCATACTCGCCTTCTCCGTATATTGACATTGAAGACGCTACGATGAGCTTTTTGATTTTGTCTTTGCACTTTATTATCTGTTCAAGCAAATTAGCAGTACCAAGTGTATTAACATCCATATACTTTTTGATCTCATACATTGACTGCCCTACGCCAACAGCAGCAGCCTCATGAAAAATTATCTCAACGTCATCTATTGCTTTTCTGACATCATCCGGATTTCGGACATCCCCCTTCATAAATTCTGCTTCTTTATTGAGATATTCAGGAACATCTGCATTATCTCCGTGTACCTGAGGATCAAGATTGTCCAGTACTCTGACCCTATAGCCTTTTTTCACTAATTCATCAACGATATATGAGCCAATAAAGCCCGCACCGCCTGTTACTAAAACCAGTTCTCGCATAATGTCTCTCTCCTAAGTTTTTCTCATTTTATCTTATATACATCTGTTTTACCAAACATCTTGTCAAATCATTTGCTAAGATGATAGACATTTTATTCAAATGCAGCAGCCACTTCTTTTTCAGGATGTAATTGGAGTAAGAATTTTTCACAGGGAATACACAAAATCCCCTCCTTTTTTAATCGCTCTCGACCTCTATATAAAAGAATCATAGTGGCTTCAGGATAATCTTCCTTAAAAGATTTTAAAGCCCGCAGGTCTATAGAATTAATCTTTGATGTATTTTTTACTTCTATTGCCCATAAACCATCTTCGCCATAAATAACAAAATCAACCTCCACTCCTGAGCGGGTTCTCCAAAAATATAGAGCATTATCTTTTCTCCGATAGCTAATCCAGGCTCGAAGATGTTGAGCTATAAGTCCTTCCAAAGCCAAACCATCCAATTCTTCAACCCGGTCAAATGGTCCTTTTGGCCTTATTGATCTAAAAACGCCGCTGTCAAAAAAGTAAAACTTAGGATGTTCTGCTAATGCCCGCTTGGCTCTTTTTCTAAAGACTGAAATCCTGAAGCTTAAAAGCAAGTCCTCCAGTATATTTATATAACCTTCTACTGTTTTTCTTCCAACTTCACATTCACGAGCAACATTACTTATGTTTAAGACTGCGGCATGAGAGAAGCTTATTGCCTCAAGAAATCTGCTAAAATTACCAATGTTACGCACCAGCGCTTCCATTTGCACCTCTTCTTTAAGATACAAACCACAATATGCGCCAAGCGCATCTTGAGGATTTTCTGACATCCACACTAATGGTATAAGCCCGTAACGCAAAGCTTTTTCAAAAGAAAACGACCTTCCTAATTCCTGCGCCATAAAAGGATGAAGACTATAAAGAGCTGCCCGACCGGCTAAAAGGTTTACTCCTTTTCTTTTTATTTTTCTTGCGCTTGAACCGGTTAAAACAAATTGTCTGTTTTTACTTTCTTCTATGAGAGAGTGAACAACGTTTAAAATCTCTGCCACCTTTTGAACCTCATCAAGAACAAATACTTCTGTTTGAGGATTTCCTTCTACCAATTCACGGAGTCTTTCAGGATAACCACTGTATCTGCGAAATACATCCGGATGTAAAAAATCTAATTTGACAGCTTCTTTAAAACAATGCTGTGTCCATAAGGATTTGCCTGTTCCTCTTGGCCCAAAAAGAAAAAAGTTACCCTTAGGTACTTTTAAAAATCTACTTATAAATTCCATTTTGCGTCCCTTTTTGGAATTATCAATGCCATATTTTACAATACCTCTGCTATTCTGTCAACTCCAACTCAATCTCTGCCTTCTTTACCATGGGCTATCAGCTTGGTCAACAAATTCTATTGAATATTAACTTTCAGCGTCTGAATTACCTCTTCAATCTCCTTATCGTTGATGTTCCTGGCATAATAAATCCTAGAAAGTTCTTCTTCCCTCTCCTTTTTAGCAACCTTCCAATTATTCATTATGGAATTCTGTGCAATGGGTTTCCTAATTTCTTTTCGTTTAACGAGCCCGGTTATTTCTTCAACATCAAATTTGAAACTTTCAAAAAGTAAAACCAGGTCATAAAAATCCCTGTATCGAGCGCGATCACTTGCGGCGCGTATCTTTTCCGCGCAGACTTCTTTGACATCCATTATATTTACTTTTGTCTCAATCCTCCAAACATTTTTATAAAACAACACTCTGACAGGTAAAACCACATTTTGGATAAAATCTATTTCTACTTTAAGCGAATTTGGAAAGCCTAAAGGCCCTGTGTATTTTAAGCGTTCTATTTTTATGGTTGCCTTAGAGACATGATCCTCCTTAACTTCAAGAAAATCCCATGGTTGGAAAACTGCCTTTACTTCTTCCAAAGTGATTGTTTTGTCTAAAGAAGTAAAATCAAGATCCTCTGAAAATCTGGATTGTGGTAAATAGCAATGATGAATTGCTGTGCCACCCTTAAATACAATCTTATCCCGCAATGGCGACTCGTAAATGATTTTCGAAACAACCGCCAGAAAATAATCTTTTTCAGCTATTTGCAGAGGATAACGAAGGTTCTTTCTGTTAATAATTTCCAGCTCTCTGCGGCTTAATAGAATATATTTCATAAAATCTCATCAAAACGACTGCAATAATAGAGCCGCCATTTAGCATTGAATTTTTCGCTATCTTTAGTCATATAGCTGCAACCTTTGTTGCCTGTGGTAAGCTTATATAAATAAGCGGAATCAATTGATAGTTTATCAAAGAAAAACCCCAATATCCTTTGAACAGTTTTTGAATACTTACTGCTAAATTTATTTAGCAGGGTTAAATCGAATTTATTTTTATATTCCTTCAATTTTTCATAGACGAGATCCAGATAATATTCATTTCGTTTGAACATCAGTATATCTAAAATTGCCTTTTCGAGAGTAGCAACATTTACCACATAATTCTCAACTCTATTCTCTTCCCAACCAAAGAATAATTCTTTTTTGACCCTGATAAATCTGTACGTTATTCCTTGAATATCCCTAATTTTACGCCTCTTAAGCGATATGGAAACAATGGTTCTCAGCATTTGATCAAACATCCCGTAGTGCTGCAAGGCGGCTTCAAAAGAAATATAGGAATCAGAGATTAGAGTCTGGGCTATTTTAAAGACGTGAGTCACAAGAAATCCGCGGGATTCCAGGCTTGCTACGGCATATACGCCTTTCTTTATTCTAACCAGCCAGCCATTTTTTGTTAGCTTATTAACTAGATTCCTTGCAGCCTGACGGTTTCTTTTTCCATTAAGAATATTATAAATCTGCTCAAAAGTCACAATAATACCAAATTTGGCAATTATGTCTTCTATCAGATTAAGCTCTTTTTCAGATAAAATAGTTCTTTTTGTGTCCATATGATAATCTATTATTGGTTATTATCTATACAGATTATATACTATTTTAACTTAATGTCAAGAATACAATACACATCCGTTTTGCCGAAGAATTTGTCAAAACAAGCGTTTGGAGACATATATTGTTCTTTGTAATGTTTGTTCTTTCTCTGATCAAAAGACTTAATCAGCTTTAAACCAAGTTTATCTTCATCAATAACCGGCATAGGAATATTGTAGTTTTCTTTGTAATCTTTATCTTCATAAAAATCCCTGTGAACAATCACATACTTAACTCCCCACTTTCTTAGCTGTTGAACGGTTCGAGGATCATCAATGTGCAGGAGCTTCATTAAACGAGCCCTGTCTCCTCCATCAATCAACTTTTGTTTATGCACTCTCTGCCAGAACAGATATCCATATTCTGGTGTTCTTCCGGCAAGCATCGGATATTCAGCAATAGCAGAGTTAAACTCTCCCTCCTGTTTTGCCAGCCATGTATATAGTTTTGGCGGCGTTGAATCAAAGCAATGAAATGGTGGAATATTTATATATTCAACTCCTATTAAAAGAAAAATCATACACGTAAAAATAATTTTTAATTTTAAATTTTTAATTTTAAATTTTTCTAATAAGAATTTTATTCCAATTCCTGAAAGTACACTCAATGATATCATCATTATCACAACCATTCTTGAATAGCATCTGGGCATCGGAAACAGCTTATGTAAGAAATATGACGGCATAGGAAGCTTAAACGAAGCGCTGTTCAGTTTTAATGTGCCAATAGGAATCCATGGCGGAGAGGACATAATCCCAAACGCAAAGAATATTATTACAAAAAAAGGAACAATAACCGGTAATTTTGAATTTTGAATTTTGAATTTTGAATTTTTCTTCCGTCGCCACCAGAAACATACTGCAATAATAGAGAGAATCAGCGAAGTATATCCAAGGTATAACGTATGCTCTATCATGCTTCCAAAATCAGGAGACATAAAGGGTTTGGAGATATTCTTGAGCACAGGATTTGTTCGTGGAGGAAGAAGAAAATCCTTTGGCCGAGCTCCGGAAAATATCAAGCTTTCTAACGGTCGAGTGAAGACAGCAGGCTTACTCTTGCTTTTTGAAAACATTGTTTTAATTACTTTGTAGTTAAGTGGGACAGCAATAATCAGAGCAGTCAAAAAAGCCACAGAGGACAACTTTAATATTTTAAATCTTTCTTTCTTTATCACGCTTCCTAGATTCTTGATATGTCTTAATACTAAGAAAATAATAAATATCACGGTGAACAAAAGCATATAGTAGCTATGATATGGATTTGAAAAAACGACCAGCGCGTAAAAAACTCCGCATAAAATTGCGCTCTTATAATTTTTTTCAAATACCAGTTTCAATAGAAATAAAATATACAACGGCATCCACTGAATTGCACCAAGTAATATATGGTTAAATGACTGCATACAAATATGAGGGCAAAAACCGTAGATAATTCCCGAAATCAAAGCTGAATTTTTATTTTTTGTTAGGTATTCTACAAGGAGATACATAAAAAAAGCTGAAAGAATAAAATTTGAGGTAGAGATTATATTCCATACCGCTATCTCATTTGTTAAAAAAGCCATCATTGGCCATGACATATGAATGTATATGTTGTAAATACCTATTTCATCATTTACAGGGAATAATAAAAAGTCTTTAATCTCTAGAAATATATCTTTGCTTTGCCAAATCCACCAAATTGAACCAAGAGTGTCGTCAGGATAGCCATAGATCAGTTTGCTCATATTAAAAATAACAGGGAATGTGATGATAAGGCTTAGAATAGTGAAGAAAATTATAACTATCAGATTATATTTATATGGTCTCATAAGTTATAGGTAGAGGTATAGGTGAAGGTATAGAGAAATGTCATGCAGAGCCTCGTAGAGTGAGAATCACTTTATTTAAGTCATTATAGAGTTGTGATAATTTTTCATCCAGCTTTTTAGCAGATTCAATATTTATATAACCAACTCTTTTGGCGTATTCCAGATGACTCTGGCTCTCAGTAGTTGAACCTCTGGCAAAGTAATAGAAATTAATTTTATCTAATGTATGATTTCTGCCATAGGCTTCGGCTATATTAGCAGAGATGCTTAAAACAGATCTGCGAAGCTGAGAAGTCAAACCGTAATCTTCTTTTTTGGGAAATCCATCGGTTAACTTAAAAATTTCTTCTGCAATTCTCATTGCTGTCTGCCAAATTGCCATATCCTTAAAACTCTTATACTTAACCTTCATCTTTACCTTCACCTTCACCTTTACCTGATTTTACCAACTGCACAAACTTAATAACAACACCCAGACACAATGCGAAATATGCAACATTGGCCACTCGCTCTGCTGCTATTTCTAAATGAGCAATTAATAACAAAGCGCAGACAATAAAAAGAAATATAAATAGAACTATACATTTATCGCTGAATGATATTAACCACTGACAGAATACTTCAATCCGTCTCAGATGAAGTCTAACTATTTTATTTATTATCTTCTTATTATAACTATAGAAAAACACAGAACATATAAGGGCTGATGAAATCGCCTGCAGTGTCCAGAAATAACCTGATGTTACAAATAATCTCATATCAAATGTTTTTGGGATTATATACGCCAAAAGGAATAAAATATTAGCAGGCAAAAGAGAAACAACAAATTTTGAATAAATATGCTCTCCTGCTCTCCATAATAAAAACAAAAATATAGACAATATAATTAAAACTGAGTACATACATGTTATAGGATTTCTCTTCAGAGGCAAAATATGAGAGTCTTTAAATAAAACAAATATCCTGTTGCCGCTATTTCCTCTATAATTCTTCAATCTCATCGTTACCCAAGTAGAAATATTGGAAGAAAAATATATTTTAAGACAATTTTTGCCAATATTTAATTTTTCTGATGGAATCAAAATGTAATCAACTGGTTTAGAATGTTTTTTACGATAGAATTTTGTTTTCCACGGGATTAAAATACTATTATTTACTACAATCTTTTTCTTTTTATCTTCAGGTGAAGATATCTTCAAGGAATACGTCTCTTTATACAGAATGGGGAAAGCCATCTCAACATAATTTGAATTTCTTACCCTAACAGAATGTTTATAATAGGAAAACTCCCTTTTAGAAGAGTCTGGAATTGTGATGTGGTTATACAAAAATCCTATAAATAGCCCTAATAAACCGGCAAAAATTATATATTTAATTTTTTGCTTCATTACTTCAAATGCAGCAGCCATTTCTTAAACAATATATCTATGATGGTGTATAAATCGCCTTCTTTATCAACCAGATCCTTATCAACTAAACCCTGTATAGTTCTTTGAACAGATGATGCTGAACCAAGATTGTGTTTTTCTAAAAACCCGGAAGAAAAGAGTTTTTCATCCTTTCCTACCGCAGATAGAGCTAAGAGAACTTGTTTTTGTTTAACCGTAAGTAAATCCCATGTAGCTTCGTAAGTAGAAGATTCTCTTGATAAAAGAAGTTCAAGTCCTTCTTTTAAATTGTTTTCGCTTATCTTCTGCTTATCTATCGCTCTCTCCAGAATGATATGACAAAAATATTGTATGTAATACGGATGACACTCACAGATATCTATAATCTTTTTTACAGAATCATCGGCAATAATTTTCCCTGTAGATTTAAACTTGTTTTTAATAAAGCTCATAAATTCACTCTTGCCAATCTTTTCCAGAGGAAATGGCTTAGCGCTTCTATAGAAAGGCCTATTTGGGTTGTTAAACATGTCAAATATGAGATGTTTTTTGCTTCCCATAAAGATATAAGAAATATTTTTATGTTTTTGAAATACCGAACGCATTGTTTTTTCAACTCTATCAGTTTTAAATTGCCCTATTTGCTGAAACTCATCCAATACCACAACCGCTTTTTTCTTTTTTCTATCCGCATATCTATTCACACTCTCTAATGCATCTTCTAATAACGGCAAAGTTTCTCTTTTATCAACATCAATACTGTAAGTTGGTTGTCCTGTTTCGTCCAATGCAAGTTTGGGTCTGATACTCTTAAATAATTTTGCAGCATCCCTCAAACCTCTTTCCAATTTACCGAGCGCTATCTCTGCTACAGCTTTAGCATAGATTCTTACCAAGTCTTCTTCTGTCAGCACTGAATAAATGTCCACATATATCGTTAATATCCCTTCTTTTTGTGCTTTTTTTAAGACCTCTCTTATTAGCGAGGTTTTGCCAAATCTTCTCTGGGAAAAGATGATAACATTCTGACTATTTACAATATCCCGATAGATTTCTTCTATCTCATTTTTCCTATTGCAAAAACTACTCCCTGTTACTTCCTTGCCATAAGTAAACGGATTTTTCATATTTCCTCCGTTACGCATTATGCGTTACGCATTATGCGTAATTATAGTTCCATAAATAAACCGATGTCAATAAATAATTACAATATAAGTGTTTGGGGCTTGCCCCTATACTTTTTTGCTTTTCAAACCACTATATGTCAAATAAATTAAACATCCAAGCAATGTTAATCCTGATATTCCCAGTCCTAGATAAAACAAACTTTGGGTCCAGAAATATATAATCAAAGTGAAATCCTCTCCCAAGCCTAATTTATTCGGTTCAACATACCATGCATTAGCATATCCATTGACCAAGTAATGCTCTTTAATATCTGCTTGACGGAATAAGTATCTTATATCCGAAGGAGTAAACTTCTGCAAATGCCTCGCTTCTTTTACTCCCAATCTCAGATACTCCTCCCCAATCTCCTCAAATGTCTGTGGTCTATATAACCTCCACTGCTTATGAAAACTCTCGCTAAAAACCAACCAAAATGGCTCTGTTGCATTCTTAACTTTCACTCTATATTTAGTAGGATTTATCTTTTGAAATATTATCTCTGGCCCGTCTTTGGACTCTGTCCCTTCTATTCGCGACCATTTGCGTCCCCCTATAGCAATAAAGTCTAACTTCCTCAACCCTGGAAACAAACTCTCCAGATTATGATAACCTTCTTTTAGATAGATAGGTTGGGCAATATACCAAAACCCAGATTTGGTTAGAGATAAGTTTTTCTGGTCAATTCTCAAGGTAGGAAATATAAGGTGGTTTTCTTCATAAGGAATAACTTTCTCATTATATATCTGTAAATGCTGAAGAAAAATAGAAGGAGACTTCTCAGAAATATCTTCGTTGCCAGTTTCTGGATTCTTAAATATTTTAACAATCAGTTTAGTTAAATAATAGTGTTTTTTATTGGGAAACTCACTTTTAGCTAATTCTAAAGCATTGAAAGAATGATTTTCAGTACTAACTTCCTGAATTGCTTTTGCATCGGTTTTTCCATCACCATCGCAATTGAAATAAAGAATAACGTTAACTAAAAGATTCTTGGGGTCATTATTCTGATGGATAAGATTAATATAAGGATATTTTTTTAGATCCAAGTTCTCAAAAGAACGAGAAAAAGCAAGATATTTCTTTCCCCTTTTTAACTTTTTCTTTAAAGATATCCTTTCATTAAAGGCGTAATCTGGTGCTTTAACATACTGAGGACTAACCTTTACTCTTAAGGAATATTGCCCAGAAGACGGAATATAGAAAGAACCCTTAAGTGATTTCTCCTCCCAAGAATCAATAGTGCTATTAAGTTCCTTGGAAAAAAAATAAGTAGGCAGGGTTTCGGCCTTCTTTAGATAATTTCGAATCCTTTCCTCAATCTCAATAATCTTTTTTCCTAGAACAATTACCAATTCCTGTGGGGTGTCCTCTACAACAACCTGATGTCTCCCCTTCTTTAACTCTATACTCCCAATCCTTTTCCACTGTACCGCTTTTCCCAGATTCGGGGATCCAGGATCAATCTTGCCTGCCGACAAGGCAGGAATCAAGGATCTTCCATCTATTCTCACCTCTGTAGCCTGCAGTTTACTACCTGTAGTCTGTTGCTTCCATACCTCGTACACCCCATCTTCCTCAGCCTCACAACCAACCGGTTTCAAGCCATCGCTAACCTTAACTTCATAATCAGGCTCCAGGATTTGAAGAACCAAATCTAAAGGATTACTATTAGAAAAAACAAAAGCCTGCGATTTAGGAAGGAGCTTCTCCAGTGATTTTCCTTCTTGCTGCTTACTAAAAAAAATGACTGGATGGCCATCCAAATACTGAGTGTATGTTAAAGGAAGTAGTAGATCTACACCACCGACAACCAGTGTAGATTGGGCGAAAGAAAATGTGATAAAAGAATAATTTAATATTATATTTACAAAAAGAATAATTACTATTCTTCTTCCCACCTGACGTATGTTATGATTCATTTTTACCCCTCAAAATCTCATTAACAATATTCTGGATAAATCGAGCCACCTTTAAGGACTTATTCTTTCTTGGCATAAACTTCCATACAGTCTCCATAACTGAATAAATCTAAAAATACAGAAATGAATAAATCAAATAATTTTAACGGTAATGACAATCTAATATTTCGATATTTTCTAATTAAACTAGAGGAGAGGATCCCAATGGATTTTGTTTTGCAGTAAATAACAGTAAAACCGTATCTCTTAAGTATTTTAGTCATACTATATCTGGTGAAATGCTGTCTATGATAAGGCAGATGGAGCCAGAAATCTTCTTTGAATATCTTCGCAAGCGTGTTAAAATTCGGAACACCAATTATAAGTTCACCATTTCTTTTTAAAAGCTGCCTGGCAATATCTAAAATATGGCCCGGATATTTTAAGTGTTCAACCACATGATTAATCCTAATAATATCAAACTGTTCTCTAATACTATTATTAGTATCAATAAAATTTTCTATTTTAGTTGTCGCAATTATCTTTTTATCTTTTAGACCCTGAACAAGAGCTTCATGATATTCCGTACCATAACAGAGGCAACCAAACTGTTGTGCTTTGTTTAGAAAATATCCATCACCACAACCAACATCTAAAATCTTTAAGTTTCCATTTTTGTTATGAGAAAATATAGGATATGCCTGAAACATTCTTGGGAATAAAAAACAAGATAAAAAAAGTTTTAATCTCACCCATTTTTTTAAAAAAAATAGATTCCCAAATAAATTCTCAAGAAAGATTTGCTTTTTATGGGCAAAATCAACATTATTTTTTAAAATGTTCTCGCGAGTATGATGAGATGGATAATCTTCATATAACTGTTTTTCCTCAGCATCACCCAAGAATGGATAGGAATACGCTAAGCCACACTTACCACATACATAAATACTCATTTTATGAGACAGGTCATCTACCCAAACTTGCGAGAAGAATGAGATGTTATTTGTTATCTTTGAGGCGCAAGCAATACATTTATCCCTGCCATAAAACTTATTGAAATCTCTACAAAATTGTTCTGTCATATAAATTCTCTTAAGAATGAAAATGTTGCTTTCTATTGCAAGTTAATAACACCTATATTAATACTTTTATTAATACTTTACTTTTCTGCACTATTCTACAACGCAATTCACATATTTATGAATCTAAATTGTAGATTTTGCTAAGATTTGTGTTTTTAATCTAAACAAACAAAAGTTTCCGTTATCTAAATTTTTTTCAAAATTTAGACTATCAGAAAACAACCTTAAATAATAACCTGAATGCATCCCTTGTGAAAAGAATCCTGAACAAGTATAATCTTTATGAACAATAACATATCGGATCCCGGTTAATTTCATAGTGGTTACAAATGCGGGTAACAAATTCTTATTAAGCCTTAAATCCAAAAATTGTTTAAACATAGGGCTTACTAAAGGACAATTCCCAGCAACGGGAATGGGGGAGTAGCTTGATATTAATTCAGGCATGTTATGATACGGATACCAGGTATAAATACAATAATGCTCCCTCACTATAGGTAAATTCAATATCCTGTCACCTGCTTCCGCTTCATTTAAAAGATAATTTCTCAACTCAGTATATCCAGATGGTACTTTAAAATATGGATTATGGTTACCATACATAAAGTTTCCCATAGTACCAGGAAAAGGATATCGGTCGAAAATAACGTTTCTTCCATGGGTAAAAACAAGTATATAAACTAAAACACACACAAAAGTAATTCCAAGATACTTCTTCATGGGAAATTTTTTAGGCAAACTGTTTATCCAGTTCAATATTGTCTGAATAAAAACTCCTATCAAAACTCCAGCAAATACTGCATATAGTGTTAATATATAAGATGGATCATGAATCCAAAAACCAGGGATAAATTTTGAAAGAAATTTATATAATATAAAGCCTCCCTTAAAATAAGTCATAACAGTAAAAAAGAAAAGCGTCTGAGTAAAAATAATAAGGACAAACAATTCCCTTTTAATATTCCGTTTTAATAAAAGCAGTATACTAATAACGGGAAAAATGAAGGACAAAAAACAGCCTTGACCATTATTAAACGAATAAGATAGTTGCTTATTATCGACGGAACTAAGAAGCCTGAAAGCGTTGTATGGAGCAAACAATCTTCGTCTATGAAAATCCTCTACCTTACCAGCTTTGGTCTGATAAGCAAAAGGGTCTATACTAGACATCTTTAAATCTACTGCCTGATTAATTCTGGGAAAAAATGCAGGGGCAATGATGTGCATATTGATTAAAAACAAAAACAGCACTAAAACACCAAGCCTTCTAATAAACTGTCTTTGAAGAGCCTTCTTAACAAAAATCAAATAATAGCAAAAATATATAAAAAGAAATATAGGTGCATAGTACAAATTCCTCATTGCTAAGGGTAAAAACAAGGATAATACAGAAATCTTTGCTATATCAGAGAGTTTTATCGTTCCCCTTCTTAAGATATCGGCTGAAATACAAAATATATAGACAAAAGAAGCAAATGAGATATAAATTACCGGAGAGATCGTAAATATTGGAGATACCATTACATAACCAATTGCCACGAAACCACTGATATTTCTATACTTCTGATAAAAACTAAATCTTCGGAATAAACTCCACAAAGAACAGCCAAAAATAAATGTGGGAAAGACAAACCATAAACGATTAAGCACCCATAACGGGATTTTAAGAGATTTTAATACAGAATAGAAAGCATCTATATGAATACTGATGGAAAAGAGCTGTTTCCTTCCCAGCCCATCAACCATGTTTTCATCCCATTTAAACAGTTGAGTATAAAGAGCGTCTTTTGGGAAAAATTTGAAGACAGTATCCCCGTTATTCATAAATGAGTCTTTTGTAAAGAAATCCTTAGACCACCATACTAATCCACATAAAATAATAACGAATATATATGGAATTACTATGTTTAAAAAATTCTTTATCTTTTTTTTCTTCATAAACATCCTATAAACGTTTCAGAATATCTGCTATTTCTATCTTGATTATTAAGATATTTCAAGTAAGTTAGTGAACGATATAAATGTTCAATACATATGTCACTTTGCATCAGATGGCGGTTTGGCTTTTGCTGTAGAAGCGGACTCCTTCAATACCTTTTTCTCTAAGTTTGTTACCCGGTATATAAGAGCTTTTTTAAATTTAAACGTTTCTAAGACGTATTTAAATCCCATCCTTCCGAGTTTGCAAATATATTTAAAGTCCTCAAACGATTTTGTTTTACTAAGAATGCGCAGCGGATTTAAAAATTTAAAAAATCTACTACGAATAAACCTAAAATATGCCTCTTTCTGAAGATTACGTAAATCCTCCACCGTAAAATGCTCTGTGGCAACTCCATGCGTACCAGAGAGAAACTTTCCCCATTCATCTGTCTTAAGCTCACCTAACAATCCTGCGCGTTTATAATCCTCAGTCAACTCAGTCTCAGGAAAAGGCATGGGTAAAAAGAAAAAGGCAAAATCAAGATCGGATTCTAAGGCAAACCGGATTGTCTCCTCAACATCCTCTCTGGTTTCATGGGGGAATCCCAATATAAATGTAGCTATAGTCCATATTCCTAATTTATTGGCATACTTTATGATTTCGTTCATTTTTTCAAGGCTACCATGCTGTTTGCGAATATATCTGCGCGTCTCTTCATGAGCTGTTTCTATTCCAAAAGTTAGACGATAACATCCGCTCTTTTTCATTTTGTCCAAAGCATCCTTGGTTAATGTCCAGATAGCGATTCCATTGGGAGTAGCCCATTTAATGTCGATTTTTCGTTTTATTAACTCATCACAGATTGCAATAAGTCTGTCTATTTTTGTCGATATATTGTCATCTGTAAAATGTATCTCTCTTATTTCATGTTCTTTAACCACATGTTCGATTTCATCAACTACATATTTCGGACTATGACAACGCCATGTTCTACCCCATACAGATTTTACTGAACAGAAGTTACAATTAAATGGGCATCCTCTACTACTAATCACAAATGTAGAGGACCTCATATTAGTAGGAACATTTTTAAACTTATTTATATATCTTTCTAAAGGCAATAAATGTCGTGCTGGAAAAGGAATTGTATCAATATCCTTTATATAGGGGCGTGGGGAATTTATAGAAATACCACTGTTAGCACGAACTGCAGTCCCTAGGATATCCGAAAGATTTTGCTTCTTTTCATATTGCTTTATGATTTCAATAAAAGTTTCTTCGCCTTCTCCAATAACGATTATATCAACATTGGAATTATTTAAAACAGACTCCGGGCATGCAGAAGTATGAGCACCACCAATAACTACCAAAGTCTTACTATTTATTTCTTTAACAATTTCTGCAATATCATAGGCATCATAGGCATAGGCGGTATACATACATTGAATCCCGACAATGTCAGGAGCATATTCTTTTATCCTATCACGAATCTCTTCCTTCTTTACACCATAATAAATAGAATTATTTTCAGGATGTTCTTCAATATTATCACTGGCAGAAAAATCGAATATCTTAGTTTCATATTCGTTTTTTTCGCAAGCTGCAGCTATATATGCCAACCCTAAAGGAACTATTTGCCCCCCTTTGCTCGGGTCTTCTCCATAAACTGTTGTTGGGGGATAAACAAGTAATATTTTCATATCATTTTCCCCCTGAATCCTTTTATCATCTCTAACAACATCTTTACTTTAATACTCCCTCTATACATTTTATTCAATATAAACTTATCACTGACAATTCTGAAAGAATTGACATTGCGCCGCTGTTTCATAGTATCAGAAAAATTTGCAATATTCCACCATACTGCTCTTCCAATGGTAAAGGAAAGAGCAAAGCGGCCTATTAATAAATAAAAACATGCCTCCATAAATAACAAACAAAAATACTGAGGTAGAACAGCAATGAGTGTAAAAAACTCATAATTTTTTAAAATAGACCGTAGATTGTTTCTCTCGCTCCAAAATCTCTTCGTAGCTTTAGAAAAAAGAGAACCTAAAGTCGCAGATACCTTATGGTATATAAATGCGGAATGGTTCACAACAACTTCAAAGCCAGCTAATCGTACTCTCCAGGAAAGATCTATATCATCAGAAAGGGTAAAATACTTATGATCAAATCCTCCTATTTTATTAAATAATTCGCGTCTAATGATAAAAGCCCCCCCACAAGAAAAGAAGATTTCTTCTACTGTAGATTCATTTTCATTATTTACTTCATTTGCCCGCAACATCATAGGAAAAGCAAATTTATCAATTATCCCGCCTGCATTGTCAATTAAGTAGTTGTCTGTTTCTGGATCCTTATCATATTTAATCAGTTTGCTGCTGCATATCCCTACTTTCGGTTCATCCTCCATAGTCTTTACAAGATTTTCGATACAATATTTATCCACCCGTATGTCATTACTCATTAAGACTATACACTCACCTTCACTATGCCGTGCCCCTACATTACTCCCTTCAGCAGTCCCAAAATTTTCAGAAGCTTCTATCACAGCGACCCAGGAAAAATTCTTTTTTATAAACTCAATACTCCCATCCGTAGAAGCATTATCAACCACGTATACTTTATAATCGCGGTAACTCTGATTTTTAAGAGAGATTAAGCATTCCTCTAAAAATTGTTTACCATTATAATTTAATACTATTACGCTACACTTTTCAGACATATGTATATCCATAGTTGTTTATAAAAATATTCCTTTTCTGCCAAATCATTACTTATTATCCTTTTTACACTTCACGATTAAAGACCTTTCTATAGCAGAAACCCAAATGTATAACAAGTATTTACTATCGCAATCTAAGCTTACTTCTCAGTTTTTTGCGGGAATACAGTATGCAATAAAAAACAGCAAAACATAAGCCTAAGAAAGTAATCAACCTGCCCCTCTTCAACGATTTCGGCTCAAATCTAAATTGCACTCTATATTTTCCTGGAGAGGGGATAAAGACAGCCCGGAATGCATAATTGGAACGATAGACCTTCACTTCTTTATCGTTAATAAAGGCTCTCCAACCCGGATAATACACCTCACTGGACGCAAGATATCCCCTACTATCTACAGATACCTCAATATCAATTTGATTGGGGGAATAATTGATTATTTCTATCTGAGAGTTGTGATTTGAAAGAACCTTATTGTTGAGCACAACCGGAGACTGTCTGGCCTCAAGAACCAGGTATTTTTTAGGATCAAAATCCTTGCTTTTTATTATATTTCTTATCTCACTATCATCATCAGCCACCACTGTATTTTGAACAAACATAAATCGGGGCAAATAATCGTTAGACAATAAAAGACAACTCCTACCAAAATTGGCAACGAGTTTCATATTTTCTATCCCTAACCCATGTTCTCTAAAATTACTCCTGGCAAATATATATTTGATATTGAGTAATTTCAGGAAGTTTTCGTTACTTAGATCCTTTATTTTAATTGAGACACTACCAAAATTATTCAAGGGCAAGTGCTGAAGGGTATTTGTAAATTCATGATATCTGCGAAGGATTAATGGATCGTATCCAGTAATATTATACATATGTAAGGGTATACACGCATTGGCCTGGAATTCTGCACAGGACGGTTCATACACACAACCCGGCTTAATAACAGGAAGGGTAAGAATTCTATAGATATCCCTATCCTTGTGTATATAATTTACTATTCTCTTATCCGGGAAAAACTCATCTAAATTTTTTAAATAAAGATATTTATTTCCATATAAAAAAAGGTCTACGAGGATGAGTGCAATCAGTCCAAATTTTACATAACTTCGCTCCTTTAATCGCACCATACCATACCCGGCAAGAATACATAATGAAAAATTGCATATAATGAGATGACGGGCAGGCAATCTAAACTTATCATAGCCCGGAATAAATTTATAAAGTAAATAATACAATCCTCCAGAATACTGTCCTAATGCGAGGATAAAGCCTGCAAGACATAATACAGTAAAAAATAATATCATCCTGTGAGTTTCATATGTAACCTTTACCGGATCAATAAATCTTTGCTTCACATATCGAAAAATAAATAACATGCCAATAAAAAACATCAGAGGGAATGGAATAAGTCTCCATATAGAGACTTCTCCGGTATAAACCTGCTCAAAAAACCGCACAACTGAAGTAATAAAGGGATTATTTCCTCCCGGATTATTTCTTATCTGCCATAGCTGTAAAAATGCAAATCTGGTCAAAACTGATACTAAAAAGACAAATAATGTAACAAAGAGTAATGCCTTTCCAGCCTTCTCATTAAGTCCTTTCCATATACCATATATAGCCATAATAAGGGGTATAATCCCTATATAATATGTAAATGCCCAGTGTATTTCACCTAAAATTGGGTCTCCGGCGTAAAGGGTTTTTAAAATATTCCCAAAGAAATCCGGAATTAAAAATCTTATTATGTGCTCCGGTGGAAATGAGCCATAGGCGCTCATAAAGAACGGATGACCAGCACCCCTGGTAGAAAGTTTAATCAGTTCAAAGGTGGGAAATAATTGAATAGCAGAAATTATTACGAAAAAAAGTAAAGCTACTCCAAAAAGCAACAATCTTATACCGGTATTTTTTAATACGTCTATAAACTCGCTATCACTCCCACATAATTCCCGTTTTATAACTTTATTCACCAATGATTTAACACAGAAAACAACATCCCAAAAAGAGGAATATGCGATATAAGCTGCTAATATGAGCAAAGTAAAAAAGAACGTCTGGGTATGACCGGCAAAAAACTGCACAGCCAAAGATGCTCCGGTCAAAACGGCAAATAATATCGATTTTCTCTTTATCGCTTTTAGAAAAAAAAGGAAAACTAATGGTATCCATATAGAGCTAGCGTAGATTTCAAAATGGCCGGCCCAAATCTTGTTTGCGGCATATCCGCTGAACATAAAGGCAATAGCTGATACAAAAGCAGCAAATCTGTCCTTCACCAAATAATTAACCAGAAAAAACATAAATATCCCGGCAAGAAAGATGTGTAAAGCAAAGATCCAGCTATATCCAATATGAACCGGCATAATGAGAAACAAAAGATTTAAGGGATAAAAAACTCCGTTGTATGGATGGGCTAAGAAAGGATATCCACTATAAATATAGGGATTCCACAAGGGAAGTGTAGAATTTAAGAGTGATGCCTTATAATACAGTTTGGGATAATATGTTTGGACAAGGTCAGCTCCCTGTATAATATAATTGCCGCTGAAGAATAATGTATTGCGGAGAAATAATAGTGCCAGTATACCAAGGAAAAACAATATTGATACAGTAACTAGAACGTTATTTCTTAATTTAGATGCACCTATTTTTTTATTCTCTGTTAAGAAATTCATTTTCACAAAAAATTTCCCTCTCTTCATTTGTAAAACACACAACCCAAAACGAACCTTTATTACTGATAACTTCTAAGTTGCTTTTCCTAGATGGTTCAACAACATATTAGAACATTTTTGTCCTTGTAAAACAGCATCATCGATTTCACGATCCGGATAACTATGCATCATTCCAGTAATAAAAAGTCCCTTTATTCCTGAAGAATATGGTGGTAAGTTTGATCCATAATTCACATGATATATTGGGCCGGCCTCTGTTGTCCGAGAGACTTTCCACCATAATACATCTCTTTCATTGAGATTAAACATACCTCGCAATCCTTTAAGGTAATCTTGAATAACGCCTTCATCCGACTTCTGATAAAATTGGTCATTTGGACTATTATGATATGAAACAGCATAAACTATATGCACATTGCTATATTCGGGAATTTGGTAAAAGTTGGTATGTTCAATTAAAATACCAAATGGTAAAGTCTTTGATTTTATATTTAGCCAGTAGGTATTCATTAGTGATTTTTTTAATCCCAGAAGAGCGCATATTACACTCTGGCTTTTTAATGATTCTAATGTTTTTTGAGTTTGAAAAGGAAACTTACAGAGTTTTATTAATATTTCAGGAGCAATAGTGCTAATGGCACTGCTTGTAACATACGTTTTTCCATTAGCCAATTTCACTCCTTTAACCTCATTATTCTCAATAATAATCTGGTTTACTGGAGAGTTAACTAATATCTCTCCTTTTTTGCGAATTTCGCTGACCAGTCTATTAACTAAAAGGCTGAAACCTTTTTTAAAATAACCCAGCTTCTCTCCTCTCACGGAGCGACCAGCTCTTCTTTTAATTCTACCGCAAAGCCAAGCTGCCGATATTTTTGGGGCAGTGGAACCAAATTTACTTTTAAGTAACGGTCCGAAGAAATTAGTATAAACATCTTCTCCACAATTCTTCTTTACCCAATCACAAGCGGTAATGGAATCAAGAGCCGAGAAATCTTTCACAGATTTTATTTTTAAAACAAATCGAGCCAGTCTTGTCTTATCAGCCAAGCTGAGGTGGGGATAGCGCAATATTTCCCATGGGGTATCTAAGAGATAGGCTTTTTCTTCAATCCAATATCCTACCGACCCTCTCTTCCACTCAATCTCTTTCCCTAAGCCTAACTCATCAATCAGTTCCAAAAGAGCATATTCGTGGGGAAAGAGATGGTGATAGTATCTTTCAATACTGAAATCCTCAAAATTATAGCTAGAGACAAGACCGCCAATATCGGGGTCCTTTTCTAATACCAGAGGTCTATACCCTTTCTTAACTAAGTTATAGGCAGCAACTAATCCCGCTATTCCCCCCCCAATAATGATGGTGTTATAGGACATTACTTTTTTCCCTCCAAAGTAGTTTTCGTAACTGAATCATCCCTTTAATTGTTTCTAAGATGTCCTTTAATCTAACAGTTGATTTTCCTCCAGCCCGAGGCAGATGTTCTACTCCTGTCTCCTTAATCACCATTTTATGCCGGTTGGCCTTAGCCAATATTTCTAAGTCAACCGTGAATCCCTCAAGTTCAATCTGAATTTTTTCAAATATCTTGCTTCGAAATAATTTGAAGGCGCAGTCGATATCTCTTATTTTAAGGTGAAAGAACAGGTTAGCAATAAGATTAAAGACTTTTGAAGCTAAGATTCTTAAAAAGTTGTCCTTGCGATTAATTCTATAACCCACTACTATATCGGCTTTTTCAATTAAGGGAAGAAGTTTTTTTAAGTCACTTAGAACAAATTGATTGTCAGCATCGGTATAGAAAATCAAATCTTTTTGAGCCCTAGAAAATCCAGAGCGCAGGGCAGCAGCATATCCTTTATTAATAGAACGGTGGAGCGTCTTTATACAATTGTTAGATCTGGCCAATTCATCAATGATTTCCCCGGTCTTATCGACACTGCCATCGTTAACCACTATAATCTCATATTCTATGGAGCAAGATCGGAGAACAGATTGAGCATCGTTTACTACCCTTGCAATACTTTCTTCTTCATTAAAGGCAGGTAAAACTACAGAAATACTTTCTTGACTCATTCTTTATACCTCAATTGCAACAGTAAAATACCTAAAAGACTGAAAACGCCTATACCCACCAACATAAAAGCTACGTTCCACAATCTCGGCTTATACCAAAACTCAATAGAAACCGGACCTTTCTTATTTACAAATAGCCCCCGGAAAATACCATTTACTGCAAACACAGGAGTTTCTTTGCCATCAACATTTGCTCTCCATCCCGCCATATAAGAATCAGCCAAAACAATCACACCGGGATATGGAACATCATATTCAATATATACATGATTCGATGTTAAACGAAATGAACGAAGTTTTCCTCTATTATTCCCGCCGGCTCTGTTACCCTCTGCATTTTCAGGAAGAAAAGATTTGTATTTTTCCTCTATATAAGCAGTATCCTTCGTCTCTGCAAGGCGTGAAATCATACCAATTGCTTCATCTTGATCTCGAACAAATCTCACTCCAGGAAGAAAAAATACCCGTTCACCTGCTGAAGTATTTTCAAATATTCTAACATTAGTTTTCGGATCTTCATAAATTTTTCTTATTGACGGTCCATGGTTTAAAAAGTAATCCCCGACTGAAATGTAATATTTTACCGCTAATAATTCAAATACCTTACGAAGATTAGGAAAATCAGGCGTATAATTATGACTGCCAATAAAAAAAAGGAACGTTGATGATAATTTTCGATCCACAAATAATTGAAAAAATTTCCAGTTTTGTTGTGATTGTAATGATGCAATGACATTTATACTCGAAAATCCCAGTAGACCACTTATATTACCCCATAAAAAATTGGTCTCTCCAAAACAACGTTTACCATTATGCGATAGCTGCCGCAATTTATTTACATAAGGAGCAGGGGTCAAAAAATCATAACGCTTAGGTTGACCGGGATAAAAATTAAAAATAATTAATTGCATTACAGCGCTGCTCAAAAGAGATACAAAGAATAGCTTTCTAAGCATCCGTCCCCGAAACAATACGAGCATAATAAACAAAAGTATATAGAATATTGCTCCCATACAAGTGGCAAATTCTACTCCACCCTTTATTGCATTGGGATAATAAGAGACTATTTGGATCACAAACCCTGAAAAGGCCAATAACTCAAACCGTTTTAATGACCCGGGAAATTTACGATGTATTATATAAAATGAAAACGGAATAAAAGCGAACCAAAAAAGTCCAGTGAAAAGAGGCAGTCTCTCAAATAATGTACGACGAAAAAGCAAATTATATAACACATCACCTTCTCCGATGCGGAAATAAAAATACGGGTACAGTGAAATTACAACAGAAATGAATATAATCCAGGCTGGGATAACCCTTCGAAAAAATTTAGCTGGGTTATTGCATAAGAAAGCAAATCCAAAACCTGCCAAGAGTGCCCAACCAAAAGCAGTAAGAAATCCTGCATAGGCAAAGTTTATTCTATTGATGAGCGGAAGCTGCTCAAGAAGGGTAAAAGGGAAAAATCCAAGAAGTTTACACTGTAGGACAAACCATAAGAATATTAAAATGGTCTGAGTAGTCTTAGGGCGTCTTTTGAAAATATACACAATACCGGCCACGGAAAAGAAACTAATCATAGACGGCAGAGAACACATGAGTAACATTCCTGGATGAAAAGCATAAGGAACAAAAAAGTTTCTAAAATTTGGCATATTATAATGATAACTTCTAACCACATTGTGCTGGGGAGCCTGAGCAACATAATCTAAAAACGTCAACCACTCCGGAGCGGCTAAGAGAATTCCAATCAGCATAAGCAGGATTATACCCATTGTTGTTTTCCATACATGCTTACAGAAAATCATTTTCAACAATACATAGCCAGCTATAAATAAAGCACCTATCAGGGTAGGACTGGGATGCCCGGCGGCACATAAAGCATAGGTGCCGAAAACAATCAAGGGTATTTTCCATTTCCAAGCAGGTTCTTGGAAACTTCGCTCAATAGCATATAAGAGAAGAAATACCCATGGGACTGGGCTTGTAAGTGTATTAACTGCTAAATATCCATAAAAATATGTACAGCTCATCATCGCCAGTGAGACAAACAAGGCGAAACGGGGTGAAAATCCGGTAATGCTAAAAAATAAATAGGCAAAATAAATAATTAAGATTAAATTAAGAATATCCACTATATCCCACCACAGATACGGTATAGATAGGTATAACGGACTAAATGCAGATAGTAAGCCGGAAACTTTATTAGCAAAATATGGCTGCCCAATACCTTGATAGGGGTTCCAAAAAGGAAATTCACCTGAAAAAATAGATCGTTTACCAAATATTCTTAGACTGTCTTCATAACAAGATCCCCATGGATCCATTGTACCTGAACTAGAAAAAACCGCTCCATCATATCCATATGCTCCGGAAGGCAACACACCTTCGCACATAGGCTTAAAAGTATATCCTGACATAATTACGGGGAGAAAAACTGCTAGAGCAACAAAAAAAATCATTAAAAAAGAAAATATTTTAGTCTTCGTACTAATATTGCTCATAATTCTACTTTCTCTTAGTTCCCATAGTTTTTTTGCAACTTCTAACTGTATGGATAAGCCAAATTAAAGGAATAAGAAAGGTATATTTCCAATAGAGACTATTCTTATCTAAAAATGTTAATTGCAAAGTAATGTATTTTACATCTAACCTCTCCTTTCCTTTTATCAAATCTAACCCATGTTCAGGAATAATCATTGAAACATCCATAAACCTATTCCATCTCCTGACAAGTTCAACGGTGATTTTCTCTTATAATCAAAGTAAGCTGCTCCGTAATTCAAAGCTTCAATTGGAGTGTTTAAGGTAATAGGAATATTTTTAAAATTAATTTTTACTTTTTACCTTATAATTCATTTGTTTCTATTTTTTGTAAGTTGTACACATGCCGTGCCGTACCCTTTCAAAGAGGGCAAAAAGACCGGAGATTCCAAAAAGGCCTTTTCTTTATCAACCGGGACCCACCTTCTTCTGAAAATATAATATTCTTCTTTAACGATAAAGAATTTTTCAATCAGTTTATTAAACCTTTTTTCGTCGTAAATTCTTAGGTCACCATTGGGAGTAATTATATCTTCATTACCAATCATTGTTGTAACAAATACTACCCCTCCTGCTCGCAACACTCTTTTTAATTCTCCCATTGCTTTAAAATCACCATCCTCATAGACAGTATCTTTGTATGCACCTAAACCTATATGTTCAATAACTGAAATCACGGCTATACAGTCAAAATAATTATCGGGAAAAGGCAATTTTAAAGCATCACCTTGTATGAATTTTATATTCTTTGGTAATTTCTCAAAATATGGGCGACCATCTATACCAAAGGTTTTACCAAATTTGGCAAGTTCATATATAAAAAGGCTTGAGGTACAACCGATTTCAAGAATTTTTGCGTTTTTATTAAGGTGCAGATTCTTAAGCACGAATTGCCATTCTATTAGTCTAGAATAATCAAATCCCAAATAAGGTAAGATGCGATAAACCCACATCTTAAGAATAAATCTCTGTCTTCCCAGATATCCACCTTTAATATTTTTAAAATTTCTTGCTAAAAAACCGGCAATTTTATGCTTCCAGCTTATTCTCTGTCGAGTAGGTCGAGTAGACATCTTTTATATCCTCCTATGGTTATTTAAGTTTTTTGACTAAAAACTTTTGTGCCGTTTATCCTTTCATATGCTTTTGAGGCTACAAAATCCCAATCATATTGCCTAGCAAAATTATATGCTCTTTCAGCACGTAAAATTCTTAATTTTTCGTCTGATAATAAATTCAGAATTTCTTTTACGAACCTGGCAACATTGCCTTTTGGTACGGTAATTATTGTATCTTTATATACTGATTTGTATACAGGTAAATCCCAAGCGATTACCGGAAGCTTGCATGCAATTGCTTCCAAGATAGAAATAGCAAAACCTTCTTCATAGCTTGGGAAAATAAATATCTTGGACGATTTCATTAAAGCGTATTTTACAGCTTCGTCTTTAAATCCAACCATTTCGATTCGACCATTTAAGTTAGCTTCAGAAATTAAATAATTTAATTTAGCCATATCTTTCTGAAGACCAGTTCCAATAATCAAAAGTTTAACTTTTTTAATTTTTCTTGAAACTTCTTCCCAAATTTTGGGTAAGTAAAATATTCCTTTGGTAGCACTGAGCCGTGCCATAAAACAGGCATCATAAACAGTATCATCGTCAGGGGCGATAGCGTCTATATTTCCAAAATCAATTCCGGCACCTAAAATATAAAGTTTTTTTTCATCAAACCCCATTTTTATAAGTGAATTTTCAACATCTTTATTTAAAACAAAAATTATATCGGCTCTTTTCCTAATTAGCCAGAAGCTAAAATTTTGAAATATATATGAGGCTGTATTAGAAAAAAAAGAAAATCCGCCTTCTCTCCTTAAGGGAGAATCTATTATATGAAATATTGAAACAATCCAATCTATTTCTTTATCTCTAATTTTTAATAAAAATGCAGGGATAATATTACAAAAAAAATCTCCGGAAGAAAATATCTTTTTATCTTCAATATTGATATTTAATGTTTTTCTGCAACTTCTGACTGTATGGATGAACCAAATTACAGGAATAAGAAATGTATATTTCCAATAGAGACTATTCTTATCTAAAAACGTTAACGGCAAACTAATGTATTTTATATCCAGCTTTTCCTTTGTTTGTAACAAATCTATTCCATTTTCAGGAATTACTACTGTAATTTCAATAAATCTCTTCCACCTTCTAATAAGTTCAACGATTGTTTTCTCCCCTCCAGCAAGATGCTTAGCCCCGCCAATAACCTGATTAAAAAACACAAGCATTATTTTAAAAACCCCTTATACTTTTAGACAGATATTTCTACTTCTAATTTTGCATTTAAGTATCTTTGAATTTACTTTATCTTTATAAATCTCCACAAGTGGAATCAAAATTGCTCTGGGCATTATCACTGTACCTATGCTGAAAAACCAAAACTTTAAATTAAACAAATTCTGCCACCTATATTTTATCAGCAAAAAGATTTCCCTCAATAAATAGCCATATTTAGCCGCATAATTTCTAATCTGAACCAATCCGATATAATTGACAGCAACAAAATTTTTGATGCACTTTTCTCTGATACTTTTAAATTCTTCTTCATAAAAAACATTATTAAATAAATCAACCCAATTTTGAACCGGGGATTTCTCGTAAGCGATCAGGTTTTTCGATCCACTGCTGGCCAATGCAGGGCAAGCCATACTGTAATTCTTTAATGAAACTACTTTATGTTTCTTAAATATAGAAGCAAAAGGATAGGTAAATTCTACAAATGGATCTTTATGAAATGGTATATCCATATATTCTCTTCTAAAAGCCAACCCAGCCGGATTATCCAACGTTTTAAAAACTGCGATGACTTTTTCCACTCCATCATGTATAGATATGATCGTGTCCTTATATTTGTCATGCTGTTCTTTAACTCTTACAGGATGAAATATATCATCACCAAACCAATAATACGGGCGCGTTACAGCGCCAATATCGCCTGATAGTTTAAAAGCGTTGTATGTATTCAGTAAAGCATCTTTAGGAATTCTACTTTTTGCTGAGAGTAAATATATTATCTCGCCAGATGCTCTCTGCTTGCACAGCTCTAAATTTTTGACATACCCAACATCAGTCTCATTTTTAAAAAAATTTATCCTTTTATCTTTAAAACTTTTTACAATCTCCTCAGTATTATCTTCTGAATTATTATCTGATATAATTATTTCATAATTAGTAAAACTCTGAGCTAAAACATCCTGTATAGTTTGTCTAATATAACACCCCATATTATATGCGGGTATACATACACTAAATTTTAAGTCATCCATAATTGATTGTTTGCACTCACTTTTTATATTTAAGAAAATTGCACTATTGATTTCCCAGAGAATAAAAAAGGCAACGCACTCCTGTAGAGGTGTTTATCATATTTTATTCTCGAAGGGAATCTGAGATAATAAAGCAACAACCGAGAGAAAAAAGAAGGACTTAAGTAATATTTGCGCAATGCACGTGCCCTTGCCTTTTCTAAATATTTCAATGTTAACCCTTTGGGAACATATTTAGGCCAGCAGGAAAAATCCTTGCCTAATTTCCCGGAAATAAACTGGTCAATAAGATCCACGGGAATAATCTTCTCCTTTATAGCCTGCCCATATAATTCAGAACCTGGCAAGGGACAAGTCAAATGTATCCCCATCATGTCAGCTTTTGAAATAAAAGGATAGCTGGCGGTTCTTTCAATCTCCTTTTCACCCTCTGATGGGAATCCTAACATTAAAAAGATGCTGGAGCGAATTCCAACTCGACGACAAACTTTTATCGCCTTAAAAATGGTTTCATCAGATACTTTTTTCTTAATCACTTCATTTCTGATTCTAGGATCGCCACTTTCTACTCCTAAAAACAACTCACGGCAACCTGATTTTTTCATCAATTTAACTAACTCTAAATTAAGACAATCAGGCCTTGTCATTGCTGTCCATGATATCTTTAACTTTCTTTCAATAATCCCTTTACACACTTCAGCAGCGTTCTTCTGATTCAATGTCATTGCATCATCCCCGAAAGTGTACTCGCCATGCGAGATAGGATAATTTTTTTCAATCTCATCAACTATATTTTTCGCTGAATGATACCTTACGTATCTACGAGACTCTGGTTTGCAACAAAAAGTACAAGCAAAAGGACAGCCTCGAGAGCTAATTATCGTAATTGATGCCTTCCTTTTTCCAACTTTATCCCATGGGTTACCGTATTCCTCGAAATCAATTAAACTATAATCCGGAAACGGAAGACTGTCCAAATCCTTCACATAACCGCCATCATACAAGCCAGAAATTTTCTCGCTTCTATCTAGCTTCTTCAGTATTTCTAGCATAATTAGTTCGCCCTCACCTTTAACGCCAAAATCAAAAGACGGATATCTCTGAATAAAAGTAGGATCCGTGCATACATGAGTACCACCACAGCCAACAATAATGTATGGCATTTTCTTCTTTATTTCTCTTGCTAATGGCACGGCGGTAATAGTAGTAGGGGTCAGGATAGAAATACCAACAATCCGGGGATTTATATTTTTTATATATCTTATGGTTTCTGACAAAGACAAGCTTTTTAAACCAATATTTAAAATTTTACAGTTATATCCCATTGAATTCAAATACGTAGCAATATACATCGGGCCAATAGCAGGACATGATGCCTCATCTCCTTTAGGAATGTAATTTTCCCCTTCTTTAAATTGTAGAGGAGCCGGCATAAAAAGTACATCAACCTTCTTTTTCATTATTTCCTCCTGATATATTGTTCATAATAGTTTTAAGAAATGGTTCTGATAAACTCTGTAATTTTCCCAATCATAAAATCCAGTTTTATCTGGCCAATACCAGGGTAAACTCCTATCCAAAACAAGTTATTCATTACCAAATCTGTGTTTTTCAAATCACCAAAAATACGATATTTTATATTTTCATAAGCTGGCTGCTTAATAAAGCTGCTTCCGAAAAGCATTCTGGTCGCAATTTTATTTTTTTCCAAATATTTTACAATCTCATCACGGCCAAAAGGACTATTTTTTTTCACTAGAAGTGGAAACCCAAACCAGCTTGGCTCTGAGTTTTTTGTTACTTGAGGTAATAAAAAATACTTTTCATGTTTTTTAAAATACTCATAAAGAAAACTGAAATTTCTTTTTCTTGTTTTAATGAACTCCGGCAGTTTTTTTAATTGAGCAACGCCAATTGCCGCCTGCATATCAGTAGCTTTTAGATTATACCCAATATGCGAATAAACATATTTGTGGTCATAGCCAAAAGGAAGCTTGCCGAATTGTTGAAAAAATCTTTTACCGCAAGTATTGTTTTTCCCAGGCTCGCACCAACAATCTCTCCCCCAATCTCTAAAAGAAAGTATTATTTTTTTTAGCAGGGAGTCATTGGTAAGAACAGCCCCGCCTTCACCCATTGTTATATGATGAGCAGGATAAAAGCTGCATGTGGATATATGACCAAAACTTCCTGTAAGCTTGCCTTTGTATTTAGAGCCTAAGGCATCGCAATTATCTTCGCAAAACCAGAGATTATATTTTTTTACTATTTTCATAATTTTGCTAAGGTTAGCAGGATTCCCAAGTGTATGGGCGATAAAAATTGCTTTAGTCCTTTTAGAAATTGCTTTTTCAATTTTATTTGTATCAATATTATAGGTTCCAAGCGCTATATCAACAAAAACAGGAACTAAATTATTTTGAATTATTGGATTTAAAGTTGTAGGAAAACCACAAGCAGGGGTGATGATCTCATCTCCTGGCTTAAGCCTCCGTTCTTTCAATAAGGGAGAGGTTAAAGCCGATATAGCTAAAAGATTTGCCGAAGATCCAGAATTGGTAAGCACACAATGTTTAACACCTAAAAATTCAGCAAATTCTTTTTCAAATTGCCGCGCATACCTTCCAACAGTAAGCCAGAAGTCTAAAGAGGAATCTACCAAATTTATCATTTCTTTTTCATCATAAACTCTGCCAGCATAGGGAATTACTGTTTCGCCAGGTATAAATTTTCCCTTCTGCTTTTCGTAATAAAACTCTATAACCTTTTTTAATATCTGCTTTCGTAGTTTTTCTTGATTATTCATAGTCTATACATCTGTTCGACAATATTTAATATATTCATCTCTAGCAATTGTCTCTCTATCAATTTTATCAAGATTAGCCTTGTACCAGGAATATAGTTCTTTCAGGGCTTGGTCAAAAGGGATAAAATTAAAACTATTTAGTTCTTCCAACAATCTTGTGTTATTCCCACTATATTCTGTGCTTAATCCCGGGTTTTTAATAACAATTTCAGAAGGTTTTTCTGCAATTTGATTAATCTTATTGGCAATTGTCACTAAATCTATAGTTTTTCCAGTAACTATATTATAAAACTTGTGCTTAGCTTTATGATTTACGAAATATTCTATAATTTTCACTAGGTCATTGATATACAGATAATCAAAGTAAACATTCTGATTGATAGTTATTGGTAGGTTAAAAAGATTTTTTACAATCGCATTGGATATAAATTTGAATTCGTAATCTTCATATTTCCCAAAAACCCCAAAAAGTCGCAAATTAACAATCTTTTCAGAGTTCATTATGCCTTGGGAACAAACATACTTGGAAAAACCATAGTCATCTGCTGGAACATATGTATCAAAATAATCCTCCTCCATACGTGGTTTGTAGTGACGTATGTCATATTCTGCTCCGCTTCCTAAGTGAATCATGTGCTTCGCCTTTTTTAGAGATTGAACCAGATTAAAAAACACACGCAGATTTTTTGAAACAATATCACTTCTTCCGGCGTCATATGCAGTTTTTCTGGAGCCACCAATACTGGCGCAGTGAACAATAATATCAATATTATTACTATCGATAAATTCAGCGACTTTCTTAGTATCTAATAACTCCAGTGTACCATGGTAAGGATAAAATAATGAATATTTCTCTTTATCTACGTTTAAATATTCAATTAGATTTTTTCCTATAAATCCATTTCCACCAGTTATTAATATATTTAAATTTTTTCGATTCATATTGCTAAAGAGTCTTACATAAATATCCGTTTAGTATTATAACTATAATATTAAAAATCTTAGATAAGGATCCATACATACAACTTGTATATTATTTTTTTGGAAGTATTTTTTTAGATAAACTAAAATTTGTTGCTCATAGCCAAAACCAGTAATAAATATAGTATGATAACTCACTATTTCATTTGTACTATCAGCAATTGGAATTATTCTTCTTTCATTATAAGGGATATATAAACCATCTTTACTCGGGTCTGAATCAACAAAATTATCTATGAGATCCAGCCAATCAGAGAATGCAAATAGTTGCAATGCTCTGTTACCGATTCCATAGCAAAGTATTCCTTTCCCGAGGCTTTGTCTCCGGATATTTAAATAATTCTTTATTCTTTCATTATTAGAATTAATTTTATTTCTAAAATCCTTTGCTAAATTAACAAGCACTTTCTTTTCATGGTCCCAAGACAAATCATTTATCTTTTCCTTAGTAAATAAGATTAACAATGATCCACCCCAATATTCAAATCTCCAGTATTTTTTGATGTACCAACCATGCTTTTGAAATAGTTTATCAATTCCTGGTAATGTTAAGTAATAAATATGCTCGCAGAATATAGTGGTTATATCACCTGCATACAAATTTTCCGTAAAATCTGGAACTTCGATAATTAGCTTGGTTTTATTACTACTTAATATATTAATTCCAGAAATAAAATCAAACAAATCTGGAACATGCTCCAAAACCTGTCTGGCAATAATTATTGATAGTTCTTTCCATTTATTTCCTAAATCTAAAGCCATTTTTTTGGAGAAAAGGCCCTTCTTAAGGAAAATATTTTCACCCTCTCTATCTTTTATGCTTGGGTCAACGCCTAACATTCTATACATTTTATGTTTTGTATTGAGCAACCTAAGTAGCTCTGCATTATTACAACCTATGTCAAGTATGGTTAAATCATTGTCAATAATGTTATCTATCAGTTTTTTAAGGAAAATTAAATAACTTTTTTGTCTCCCAATAGAATGATAACTTTTATAATCTGTTGCGTGGTCATCGAAAGTTTCAAGCCGCCCATTCAAAGTTTCTATATTGAAATATAGATTAAATTTATTACCTGAGAGTTTATTTAATTCACCTTTTTTAAACAGTTTTCTTCCAAAGTGATTCGAGTGACTTAAAATCAACAATTCTGAATTCATATAAAATAATCTCCAATATTAATTTTTTTTAGCAATTTTTCTATACAAATAAATTTGCTCTATAAGCACAATGTCAGTATTTATTTGCCAAGGTTCTGTTTTAAATCATTTACATGAGATTTAACATAACTAAGAAACATCTCAACATCAATACGATAATTAAGGTACTTTACACCAAGCGAGGACCAATGCTTGATACCTTCCGAAGTATCTGTGAAAACTCCCACAGCTACTCCAAACCCAGAACAAATCTCAATTACTTTGGAAATTTCACTAACAACGCGTTCATGCCAAATCTGACCAATTAAACCAAGAGATTGGCTAAGATCATATGGCCCTATAAAAATTACATCGATGCCTGGGACAGATACTATTTCGTTTATATTTTTAACCCCTTCTTTGCCTTCAATCTGTAAGATTAACAAACTTTTCTGGTTAGCTTCTTTTAGATACTGTTCCTTGGGAATATTTGAAAATTCTGCAGCTCGTACAAATCGGCAAAGCCCTCGCTCTCCATCTGGAGCAAAACAGCTGAAACGAACAGCCTTCTGTGCATCTTCTGCAGTTTTGACATGTGGTATCTGTAGACCACCAATCCCTAAATCTAACAACCATTTAAAATAACTTTCTTTTAATTCTGGAATGCGTGCAATCAGACGAATACCATGACGCTCAGCAGCCAAAATCATCGGATATAAATCATTGGGCATAATCGGGCCGTGTTCTAGATCAACAACTGCAAAATCGAATCCAGAGATAGCAAGAATTTCAATAATCTCTGCACGGGGTATGCGTACAAAAGGTCCTAATAAATAGGGATGATTCTTTAACCACTCTTTCTTTGTATTCATCTTCTCTACTCCTTAATCGTCTCTAAATTATTTTCGTCTTCTTTTTCTAATTCAACACCTTTAATCATCATACTCTTATTATGTAACTCAATTATCATTTCTTGCTTCAATTGGCGGCGAGGCAGGAAGGGAAAAAGATCCTCAATGGGTGGTGATACCAAAGAACCATCAGGTGCTATAGAAAAAGAAAGTTTAGGAACTAAAAGCTGAAGTGGGTGCATAACTACTTCACACATAACAGGACCTTCGGTTTCCAAGACTTTTCGTATAGTAGAATCTATTTTTTTCTCTTCTGATATCTTAAATACGCTAAGACCAAAAGCCTTACCTACTTTGGTAAAATCAGGGCAACTCACACCCGTATCTTCCCCTGAACCTGCAAACCTATCGCCAAAAAGCCCCGACTGAGTATGTTTAATTGTCAAATATCCATCATTAGTGTAGAGAAACATCTTAATAGGAAGCCGGTGGTGAATAACTGTTTGCAGTTCTTGCAAATTCATCATAATAGATCCATCACCCGTTATTAATATTACCCTTTTTTTATCGTTCGCAAAACATGCCCCTATTGCCGCTGGTAGCCCATAACCCATTTCGCCTAAGCCTGTAGATGTTATGAGTCTTTGTCTTTTATCCAATACAATGGCCTGATGAGTGCACGTGAGAGCAGCCCCCATATCTGTAACAATTACTTCTTCAGGACTAAAATGATTTGAAAGCCGATTAATAAAACGGTAAGAGTTAACATAGCCAGGAACCTTTTTATGAATAAATTTATCTACTACAGGATATTTATCTTTCCAGGCTCTGCATCTATCTAACCACTTCTCCGGTGCTCTAAAAGTTATACTGTCCGATTGTTTCAATAAACTCTCTATAAAATAGCGGGCATCAGCCTGAATGGTCAGTAACTGGTCGTGCTGGCCAAACTTAGCCAGTTCTGTCGGGTCTATATCCACCATAATTTTTTTTGCTGCCCGGGCAAACTCGTCAAAATCGTAACCAACCTGAGGAATTGCTAATCTTGTCCCAATTGTTAATAATAAATCACAATTTTGAACTATAAAGTTAGCGCAACGCTGGCCATAAACGCCTTCACGTCCAAAATGTTGTGGATGGTTAGTGGGGAGCATATCTGCTCCGTTCCAGGCACTTAGAAATGGCACAGGAAATTTTTCCATTAAGGCCGGAATCAGGCTTTCGGCCCCGGCTAAACGGATACCATGACCAAGTAAAAATACTGGACGTTCGGCTTGACTTACCAAGGAAAGTATCCTGTCAATTTGCTCTTTTAAATCTAGATAGGTAATTTTTTCCGGCTTATAAGCCGCAAGATTTTCAGGGTCAATTGTTGCCGCCTGTATATCTATAGGAATATCTAACCAGACTGGCCCGGGTCTTCCCTGGTTAGCCAGATAACAGGCTTTATCCAAATGATAACGAATAGTGCCTGGATCGGTTATCATAGCCGCATATTTACAAATACCTTCGACCGCCCTGGTGATATCAAAACCCTGTATACCCCACATTCTAAGCGGATTATCTTTCCGCGCATAAGCTGTTTTTTCTTGCCCGGAAATGATTAAACAGGGAATTGAGTCTGCCCAGGCATCTAATACGCCTGTAATAGCATTGGCCGCGCCCGGACCGGCCGTTGTCAACATCACCCCCATCCTTCCAGAAATGCGCCGATAAGCCAGGGCCGCCATTACACCAGCTTGCTCATGGTGGGGGCAAATATATATTAAATCAGGATGCCGGGCAATTGCGTCAAGCAGATGAACATTCCCCGCCCCCGAAATAACAAATATATGTTTGGCTCCCTTATTGACTAAATAATTTGCAATATAATTGCTTGTCTTCATTAAATTTACCTCTTTTAAGTTTATAATCTATTGGTTCCGAAAGTATCTGTGATATCTTTTGCTTATCTCTTTCGTTATCTAAAGGTTGCCAAAAACCATCATAACGGTAGGTATAAAGTTCTCTTTTAGAAATAAGTTCCTCCAGAACATCTGTTTCTAAAACGCAAGTGGGTTCAACAGATAATGTTTTTAAGTCGAAAATTGAACTATTAAAGAAATAAAATCCTCCGTTAACATAATCCTTGTCCAGTACCGGCTTTTTAGAAAATCCTTTTATTAAATCATCATCATCACAAAGCCCGAGTATTCTGAAGCGAGTCGGGTTATGGGCCGCCAGTAAAGTTCCTGTCTTTCTGTGATTGATGTGAAATGAAAGTAAATCAGGCAAGGTAACGTCAGATAAGGTATCTCCATAAGTCAAACAAAACATCGGCCCCCTATCTACCTTGGCACGCGCTTGAGCCAGGCGTGATCCTGTCATATTTTCAATCCCTGTATCAAGTACAATTACTTCCCATTTTGTCCGGTCTAAGGTATCATCTAACTCATAAACTCGCCCGGTTGCTTTATCTAAATTCATAGCTGGCGTGTTATTTAGATCCGGCAGACGACTTATGAATTTATTTATAGTTTCCAAACGATAGCCACCACAAATAATAAACTTTCTAAAACCGGCTCTGCCATAATGATCCATAATGTAGAGCAGCAAAGGGATGCCGTTAATTTCCACCATCGCTTTTGGAATAATGCTACCTTGGGAGCCTAAATTTATTCCTGCTCCCCCGGCTAGTATTACCACCGGTATTTCAGATATGATAGCGTCAGTATTACTTTTCATAGAGTCTCCTTTTATATATGACAATCTGTATAATTTAGGACTTAAGCAATAAGTTTTAGATTGGCTAATTTATTTTCCGCAAGCATTTCTGCAATCTTATCTGTAACTCCACTTGCTCCGGCCACATAATTAATACAGTTAGTGCCTTTAATCCACTCGATGTAAACTTTACATCTTGCCTGCCGAGTTATGGCCAGCGCCCCAGCCACATCCCATATTTTATTACAAATTCCATACGCTGCTTGCAGACGACCAGCAGCGACATAACAAATGTTAGTTGCTGCTGAACCTAATCGTAAACAACCGCGACTTCTGTCATTGAGTATTCCAAAAAAATCGTATTCTTGTTTCCGTTTTGCACCATTATATATCTTTCCTGAAAATCCGGCTACGATAAGAGATTTTTTCAAGTCCGTCGGACGAATTTTCTTTAGTGCCTTGCCATTCACAAAAGAGCCTTGATTTCCCATGGTAAAAAATATTTCCTTCTGGGCTGGCATGACCACAGCACCTATGGCAAATTTGGAATTAGCCAAAAGGCCTATGGAGGTAGCATAAAATGGTATTGAGGAGATTAAATTTGTTGTTCCGTCAATAGGGTCTATCAACCAGATAGGTTTCTGAGTATCAATATTTAAATTCTTGTTCTTTGTTGTTTCTTCACCAATAATTTGATACCCAGAAATGTTCAAGACTCTAGTGATATGTTTTTCGATTAGCAGATCTAATTCAGTAACAAGATCCCGGGGGGATTCTTTTATCCTAGGAACCAGACCTTCCATTCTCTTTTTTTCAATCAACTCCACACTTGTTGAAATCGCCTTAAGCGCTAATTCTGTTTCAAAAAACCATTTTTTATTCATGAAGAACCTTTTTTAAAATTTTTTATTAGAGTCTCTAGTTGAGTAATTATTTTTGTTAGACGCTCTCTCATAACTATTTCCAAAGCTTCTTCCCTTCTCAAACCTAATACATAACGTAATAACAAGTTTGACGATAGCGTTTTACGCATAAAGCTGAGATGATAGTCTGTATCCTGCGCACTTTCAAAAAGAAGCGCGCCCACTATGCCTATAAGAATATTTTTGGGTATAAATCCCAAAGATAAACAAATTTGGGCAGCGCCGATGAGACGTCCTTCTAAACTAAGTTTTCTCAGTGGCTCGCGGGCTACACGAGAAATAGGATCATAGAGAAGCTCACAGGAAAACCGTCGAATTTCCTTTTCAGTATACCAATCTAAAAAGGGATGAGGAGTATCCCACTTCAGCTTTAAAGAGGTAAGCATTTCTGACATAGAACCGGTAACAATTTCTCTAATTTCTGGAAATTCCATAGCTTCATGTACATATTGAACACCAACAAGTGCCCCTAGATAAGCGGCAATGCAGTGTGGAGTGTTGTGCAGATATAGTTTTGCGATCCACTGCTTGTTTAATTCAGCCTCGTCACAAAGAATAATGTTGCCCTTAATATCGCCTGCCCGCTTATCTACAAAAAGAATTCCATCTTCAGTGATAACAGAAAGTGGGTCTTTGGCTAAAATTTCTGGAGAAGCAGTGCTCGACGTTATGACATCAGGTATGGCGAAATAAACACTATCACTGTCTTGAGCATTTTTCACATCTTCAACTGTTTGGGGATCATTTTCACAAAGGATGATAGGACACTTCATACCTTTTAGATGACTTGCGACTGTTACACAGTTTCGTGGTCCAACATTCATAAAAACAGCGGTTGCAGTTTGGTGATTAATGGCAGAGAATTCTGAGATATGATAGGCTCTTTTTATAGGAACGACTTTTTCTTCCAACTTGTTCGATTTCACACGATAAGCCCTGTATTGCTTTTGTTGATTGAGACGGTTGACCAATTTTTCATTAATATCGACAAAGACAAACTCATAGATACTTGAATCAAGCACCCAAGGTAAAAATCCTCGCCCAATTGCCCCAGCACCTAAGATAATAATTTCTCTCATAAAATTATAAGGTCTCCCCCACTGCCCATGGCGCAAACTCTTCTTTTCCAAGTCCCAATTTTTCACTACATGTTTTGTCGCCATTGGCAACTTTTACGAAAAATTCGTAGATTTTCTTTCCGATTTCGGTTAAATTGCCTTTAATTATAATTTCGCCAGCGTCTAAATCCATATCTTCTTGAAGTCTTTTGTATAACTCAGAGTTTGTAGCAATTTTTATTGTTGGGGCTATTGAACAACCATACACCGATCCCCGTCCTGTTGTAAATGCAACTAAATTACAACCACCAGCTACTAATCCAGTTATAGATACTGGGTCAAACCCAGGAGTGTTCATGAAGACAAGCCCCTTTTTAGTAACACGCTCCGCATAGTCAACCACCTGAGTTATTGGTGAAGAACCCCCTTTAGCTATTGCCCCAAGGCTTTTTTCCACGATTGTGCTAATGCCTCCAGCAATATTTCCTGGAGAAAGATTATTATTCATCTTTACATTATTTTTTTTACAATACTCATTCCACCACGAAAAAATTCGCATCAATTTATTTCGTTCTTTCTGGAATATACATTTTTGAAGCAATAATTTTTTTGCACCATGACATTCCGGAACTTCAGCAAGAACAATTGTTCCTCCGTAAGAGACTAAAATATCTCCCGCAATTCCAAGCGCAGGGTTTGCCGTTAAGGTAGAAAAAGCGTCACTTCCGCCACAGTTCAGAGCTACTTTCAATAAGGATACAGGAAGCTCTATGCGTTCAAACGTAGGCAAATCTGCTAATATACGCTCCGCCTTTTCAATTCCAATGCGAATGGCTTTTTTGGTACCTCCAACATCTTGTATGTTTAAAGATTCAAGAAAAGCTTCATCGAAGGTATTTTTCGAGTCTAAACTTGCCATTATACTTTTAAGAGTTGTCCCTTCACATCCCAAGCCAATCACGAGGGCACCAACAACGTTGGGATGATCTAACCAGCCGGCGATGGTGCGGTTCAAGATGGTATGAGCATAACCACCAATAGCTTGAGCACAGCCACTTCTATGGATAACTGGAACAACTCCATCGATTCCATATTTTAAAAGATCAGTGTTTTTAAAGTAGCGGACGACTTCTTTGGCAACGGTAGCCGAACAGTTTACCGTAGAAATTACAAGAACGTAATTGCGAATTCCTGCTCGTCCATCCTTTCTCAAAAAACCTTGAAATGAAGTGGGAAAAGTTTTATCTTTTTTTAAAATAGGAGCCCGAGGTTTGTTCAAAAGTTCTTCGGAAAAATATGTACCATCTGCAGATTTAACATTGTGTATATGTACATGTTCACCGGGCAATATATTTTGGGTGCTTATGCCAATTATTTGACCAAACTTTATGATTGGGTCATTAGTTTTAATTTCTCTAATTGCTATTTTATGAGCTTTAGGAACTGAAGTCTTTAGCCTTATCATATTTGTTGAGGGCTTTAATATTTTAACTATCTGATTTGGTTCTCCACCAGAAATGGCAAGCACACCTACATTATCATTGGGAGTCAGAACTAAGCAATCGATTATAGGTAAAGAGCTCAAAAATTTCTCCTTTTAACTGTATTTATTGACCCTGTTTATTCATATCTCGATTTGCATATCATCTAATGCGATATGCGTATTCATGAATATCTTTTTTGCACTTATCAAAGCGTCCTCCCTTTCCTTTATTAAAAAGGTTTAGTAGGTTACAAAATTTCTGTCGAGTTAGTTCATAGATTATTAAATATGAAAGTCCCACAGATGCCGGTATATGCCAAAACCAACATTTTTCTCTATCTTTTATATACCATCTTAAACTGTCTATAATAGGACCAATAAATGTGCAACCGTAGATAAGCCATAAATATTTTCTTACCTTGCGTAAAAATGAGAGATATTTAGCACGGTTATCAAAACCAATATCCTTTTGATATAAACTGTTTCTCACTCTCCACTGATATTTTTTTAAATAACTTTTAAATCCAGTTAAATGGTGATGATGTATCCCTGCCCCAGGCACATAAGCCACTTTGCACCCATCTTCTACCATCTGTATAAATGGTAAAATATCATCTCCAAATGTTTCCGCTTTTCTTTTGAAATTCCTTCTCAATCCAAATCCTTGAGCCCAGGCAATTAAGGGATATTTCTTTAAAGGAAAATCATAAACAATGTAGCCATCCTTTTTTTCTTTAATTTTATATTCCTTATGAAACAGCTTAGGTTGAACAGTATTGCCAAAGACAAACCAAGTAAAGGGTTCTACGTGCAGCAGGCTATAGTAGCGGTTAAAACTATTATCCCAGATCGCCGGCTCAATATGGGTGTAAGTGCCAAAAATTGTTTCATCGTCTATAAAGGGCTTAACCATAAGTCTTATCCAACTTTTTTGAGGTAAACTGTTGTCTGCGGCAAAAATAAATAATATCTCTCCCTGCGCACGTTTGAAAGCTAACTCATGTCCATACTCTGCTCTCACTCTGGGATTGTCTAATACTACACAATCATATTGGTTACATATCTTTCGAGTATTATCCGTTGAACCGCCATCAGCAACTACAATCTCTACTTTATTCTGAGGATAGTCCTGTTGTCTTATACTCTCAAGACAAACTGGTAATGACCTCTCTTCATTAAGAACAGGTAAAATAAAACTTACCTTTGGCAAATCATACATAGATTAAACTTTCACCACTCCTTCCATATTCCAACGATAAGCATTCTCACAAAGCCAATCATACTCTTGTTGAATACCTTCTTCTAAAGATATTCTAGGTTCAAATCCAGTTATACTTTTTGCAAAATCATATGGTAAAACCATAGCTTTTAATTCTTGCGGGATTCTTTTACGTGTAGGCATATTAACAGAAAACTCACCTTCCTTAACATCTTCATGGATAAACTCCATTCTTCCGTCAGTCAATTTATTACATACAAGCTTAGCCAAGTCCTTAATACTGGTCCCTTTACCTGTTCCAACATTAAACGATTTACAAAAAACATCATCATTATCTAAACAAAGGTCATTAAAATTTACTACATCATAAACATTAATGAAATCACGCAAACAATTGCCATCTCCAAAAACTACAGGGGCTTTCTTATGATAAAGTCTACTTAAAAACATCGTTAATACTCGCCCATACCACTCTCTTGAACCATAAACTATAGCATACCTCAAGTTAACAATTTGCATCCCATAAGACTCGCAATAAATTCGCGCATAATGTTCACTTGCTAATTTACTTACTCCATACGGCCAGTTTGGCATCGTAGGATGATTTTCATCTTGAACATCGCACTGAAGTTGGCCATAAACACAAGCAGAAGAGGCATTGATAATCTTCTTTATCTCTTTCTCTCTAGCTAATTCAAATATATTAATTGTACCTATTGTATTAGTTTTAAGATCAATGATTGGATCATCTATACATCTGAATATCTCTAATTGAGCAGCCTGATGTGAAATTAAATCAACATCTTTAGGACAAGATTTAAAAAGTTTTTCTTTATCTAATATATTACCTTCTATAACCTCAATTTTGTCTAACACTTTCTTTAGATTATCTTTACATCCAGAACTAAAATCATCGTACACAATTACTTCATGTCCTGCCTTAACTAAAGAATCGGCAATATGCGAACCAATAAACCCTGCCCCTCCTGTTAAAAATATCTTCACTAAATTCTCCTCGTTTTAGTGAAACAATCGGTATCAAGAAATATTTCTTCCCAATATCTAGTCATAAAAAACCCATCTTTAAATTCAAGCTCTTTTTTCGATATCTTCTTATTTAACGCAAGTTTTAAATGTAAAAGAGGTAAATTTAATCCTGCTCCTACGCTTAAAGATAACCCAGTACCATATCTTGGATTTATTTCTATCAAATATATTTTACCATCCTTTATTTTACACTGAATACAACCTACACCTTTAAGTCTAAATACATCAGCAACCCTCTTTCCAAAAGCGATCAGCCTTTTATCAGCAACAACCTTGCCCTTAACAGTTTGCCCTGCCTTAACAACTATTCGTTCACGAGGTAAAGCAGCTATACAAGTAGATTTAAAATTAGAAACTGTATCTATTGTATATTCAGGTCCTTCTATATACTCCTGAAAAAGATAATCATCAAATAAATCTTCCAAAAATTCAAGCTCTTTCTCGGAAGAGATTATCTGTATTCCCTTTGAACCTATTCCAAGATTAGGTTTAACAATCAAAGGAAATCTTATTTCCCCTGAATTTATCTCTTTTTTAGAATATATCCTAGGCACCAGAATATTATGCTCTAAACAATGGCTATGAGTACTTTTCTTCTCATTAGATTTTAAAATAACATCGTAATCATTAACTAAAATATCTACTCCTATTTTTTTAAATCTATCTATATTTTTTGCAAAAACAGGAGTTTCTAAATCAAATATTGGTATTAAGAAATCTATCTTTTCTCTTGTGCAGTAATTTAAAGTAAAATCTATGAAATTATCAGCTTTAACAGGAGGCACAATCACATATTTATCCGCAAGGTATAACCCAGGCGCAGTTATATCCATATCCATAGCAATAACCTCTACAGGTAATTTCTTTTGTGCTCTTAATGCCTTTATGACAGCTATAGCGGGACCTGCCCCGGCTGACGTTATTGCTACCTTAATTATCTTCATAAATTTAATCCTGTGACTAAATCCTCTAAATCTGTAAAAATATAGTCTGGATCCAATTCTTTCATATATCCTCTGTTGCGGATACCTGAGAGAACCCCAACGCTTTTTATTCCTAATAACTTAGCTGCCTTAATATCTATTTCCGTATCGCCAATAAAAAGTGATTTACTACAAAAGCTGCTACTGTTCTTTATTGCATTATATTTTGAAATAAAATGTTCCTCTTCTTTATTTTCAGAGCTTACAACAAAAATATCTTTGAAATATTTTTTAATTCCAAACTTACATATTTCATCTAAGACTGATTCCTTTCTTCTTCTGAAAGTAACAAGGAAAAGAGCATATTTATTACTCAAATATTCCAAAATATCTTTAGCATAAGGAAAGATTTTATCATGCTTTAACATAGAATCTTTTTCTATTTCACTAATCCAATTCTCGTTATAAGAAAAAACTAAATTGTCTGATTTTAAACAATCTAAAAGAATATGTATAGGAGTTCTATCCCTTTTTTTACTCCAATATTCTTCCTTAGTTAAAGCATTCTTGATAGATAACCTTTCACAAATATCTTTATGAACCCTATAATAACGATCCGAAACATCCAGTATAGGTCCATCTAAATCAAAATATATATTAGTAATCTGTGTCAATGCAATCCACTTATAATACGTGACTGTTAGATAGTATATCCTCTATCTTTTTCATAATCTTGACAACCTCATAGCCACTATATCCATCAGTTAATGGAACCGTTCTGTTTTTTACGCAATCAAGAAAATGAGCGCACATCTCCCCTAAAGGTTCATAAAGATTTAACATAGGAGAGATGATATCCCCATCTCTAAGATTAAGTTGAAACTCACCAAATTCATCGTAATCTTCTGGAATAGAAATCCCCTTTTTATAGATTTTAACTCTTTCAAGATTATCTAAATCATTAAATACAACCCGCGCCTTACTACCAACAACACGAATTGTCCTCTCTTTGTTTGAATCAACCCAACTAACATGAATATTAGCAATTATATTCTTTGGATAAACTAAATTTATAAAAGCTACATCTTCCCGCTCTTTTTTAAGACAGCAAGCTCCTACTGCATTCACAGATATTGGACAACTGTCGGTTAAATAATTAAATATTGATATGTCATGAGGAGCTAAGTCCCATAAAACATTAACATCCTCTCTTATAAGCCCTAAATGTGTACGAGTAGCATTGATATAATATATTTTGCCTAACTCACCGCTATCAATATACTCCTTTAATTTGACAATTCCCGGATTATAAAGAAAAGTATGACCAACCATTAAGATCAGTTTCTTTTCTTTAGCTAAATCTGCAAGTTCTTTACTTTTCTCAGGTACTAAAGTAAGCGGTTTTTCAGCTAAAACATCTTTTCCCGATTTTAAACAATCCTTTGTTATTTTGTAATGAGTAGTAGCGGGAGTAGCTACAATAACAGCATCAATGTTTTTATTGTCCAGAATTTCTTGATAATCTTTTGTTAAATCTATTTTAGGATAAAGCTCTTTTATCCGTTTTAAATTCTTATTTTTAATATCACAACAAGTAACTACCTTTGAATTCACTAATTTATTAAAACATCTTATATAATTTGGTCCCCAATGACCACAACCTATCAGTCCTATCTTAATCATATTTGCTCTCCATTATAAAAATCTTTAATCAAATTAACTATTGTATCTATTTGTTTATCTGTAAGCTCAGCAAACATAGGTAAAGATAAAATCTCTTTGGAATATTTTTCTGTTACCGGATAATCTCCTCCTGTTAAGCCAAGTGGATTATATGCCCCTAGAGAATAAATTGGAACAGGATAATGAATCCCACACTGAACGTCATTTTCTTTAAAATAATTTAGCAATTCATCTCTTTTTTTTGTTCTGATTACATACAAATGAAAGACATGAGATTTATCATTTTCTATATTAGGAAAGACTATATCTCCGACTCCTTTAAGTTTTTGATTGTAAAGCATGGCATTGGCAATGCGTTTATTGTTCCAATCTTCTAAGTGCTTTAATTTAACATTTAAAACAGCAGCTTGAACTGTATCAAGCCGGCTGTTATATCCAATAAAATCGTGATAGTATTTTTTTGAAGAGCCATAGTTTCTCATCATTTTCAATTTCTCATACAGAGCATCACCAGAGGTTATAATAGCACCGCCATCACCATACGCGCCCAAATTTTTGCCCGGATAAAAAGAAAAACATCCTATATCACCAAATGAACCTACTTTTCTTCCCTTCCATGTTGCTCCATGCGCTTGACAGGCATCTTCAATTACTTTCAAATTGTGTCTATCAGCTATATTCATCAATTTCTCCATATCAACCGCGCATCCATACAAATGGACAGGAATAATAGCCTTAGTATTCGGTGTAATTCTTTCCTCTATTTTATTTAAATCAATATTATACGTCTCAGGATCAATATCGGCCAATATAGGTTTAGCCCCTGTATGAGATATGGCAAATGCTGTTGCGACAAAGGTGTTTGCTGCAGTAATTACTTCATCTCCAATTCCGATTCCAAGAACCTTTAGTCCTAAATAAAGAGCATCTGTGCCAGAGGCGACTCCAACGCAATACTTAGAATCACAAAAACCTGCAAAATTTTCTTCAAATTCAGCTACTGATTCACCTAAAATAAAACTCGCGTTCTGAAAAACAATCTCTACTTCTTTTCTTATTTCGTCTTGTATCGATTTATATTGTATTTTTAAATCAACAAAAGGAATCATAATTCAGTATCCTTCTTACTGCGAATTTTTGTTAAACTAAATATAACATTTCGAGATAATATCATATACTTATTAAATGCAAAAACGTTCATTTCTTAAAATCCGTTAAATGCCCAAGAACTGATTTCGCAGCGCGCAGGATAAAAATTATATCATCAAAGTCCCTTATGAAAGTTATAGTTCTGAATATAAAGCCGGGTGTTATGAAAGACTTGTAAAGTCCCTGTGTGAATTGTTTTACATCGGCATCTGTAAGAGGTGTTTCCATTACAGGTTCCTGCATGTCATATCTGTCCCAATCCAGAGTTCTTAGCTGATTACCTTTTTTGCATTCGTCAAAAAGAGGTGTCCCTGGATACGGCGTTACTATTGTTGCCTGTAGTGTATTTACATAGCCCTTGCTGAAAAGCTCCTTTGCAAGTCGAACTGTCCTTAATGCATCTTCCTTGCTTTCCCATGGATAGCCTACCATTGTTGTAAGATGAGGATGCAGGCCTGCTTTCTTAGCCATTTTTGCGCCTTCTGTTATTTGTGGAACCTTGAGGTTTTTATTTATCCTGTCAAGCGTTTCCTGTCTTGCAGATTCCAAACCGCAGAGTATAAACCTGAAACCGGCTTTTGCCATTAAATCATAATCCTTCTGCTTTAATGCGCCGAATCTCATATTACAGTTAAATCTTATTTTTTTATTATAACCCCTTGCTATCATTCCCTCGCAAAACTCCTTTAGCCATTCTCCGACAGGGAATGTTCCCGTGTCATCCATAATCTCTTTTATGTGATATTTCTCAATCAACGTTCCTATCTCATCCAAAACATGTTCCGGCTTTCTGGTTCTAAAACTCGGATAGAGAGTGGTCCACGAACAAAACTTGCACTTTCCCCACCAGCAGTCTCTTCCTGCCATTATATAAGTGCCGGGCGTTCGTTTATAATTGCCATTTTTATACGCATATAACTTCCACTTTGTTAAATCCCTGTCAATAAAGGGAAGAGTATTTAGATCATGATCAAGCTTGAATTTCCCTGTATTCTTAATTTCCCCATTTTCTCTATACCAGATACCAGGCTCTAATTCAGTGATGGGTTTTTCAAGAACTCTGCATAAATTAAGAAGAAGGAAGTCGTAATCTCCGCCGGTCAGGATAAAATCCACTTTACAGTTTTTCATGCTCTCTTCCGGCAGAGCAGTCACATGATCGCCTACAAGGGCAATTTTTAATTTTGAATTTTGCCTGCCCCGTAGGCTTGTCCTTCGGGGAGTTTTTAATTCGTTGATAATTTTCCAGTGCTGTTTGACCACCGGCGTTTTGGTTTCCATCATTATCAAATCCGGATTTTCTTCAGCAACAAAATTCAGAAATTCTTTATACGTCTTTTTCTCAGCTATTCCGTCATACCAAATCACATCGTATCCGGCATTCTTGAGCAGGGTTGCAGCGCAGGCAGGAACAACGGGATAGATGTATGTGGGACTGTGAAACCATTGAAACTGTCTGTTTTGAGAAAGAAGGGGAACCTGTTTCTTGTTTCCCTTGTAGCTAAGTGGCGGATATGCAATAACTATCTTCATTCTTCTTCCAGCTTTCTAGAAAGCAGTCCTCTGATAAAAAAGATTCCGTAAGCAAGATGTGTCAACATAATTCCTGGCATTATCAGAAAATTTCTTAATCTGATTGTTTCTTCTACTACTAGAACCAGATAAAGCGCCAGAATTGTTATGTAAATAATCCTGATAAAAGGGGAAAACACAGAAACTATTCCTCCAATTATGACTCCTGCAGTAAAAATAGACGGAACAAAATAGGAAAACTTTTTAGATGTCTGAGAAAATCTCTTAACAAAATAGCCCCTGTGTTTAGCATAACTGCTAACCTGTTTGAGATGTTCTTTAAACAAACGTCTTCTATGATGATACACTAGGGCATCTGGTTCGTAGATTATTTTTTTTCCTAATTTCTTTGTTATCTCCAGGCATAAAGCAGTATCCTCTCCGGGCCAGAAACTGGTATTGAATCCTCCTAATTGTTCAAAGGTGTTTTTTCTTACAATCAGATTGCATGACGGGAAGTCTTCTACTTCTTTCCTTGCGCCTTTGATATATCTATATGTATATTCTCCGCTAACAAGTTTAGATGAATATATTAATCCGCTGGCTTTTTGCATAACATCGTCCTTATCAGGAGTTACAGCAGGTCCGCCAACAGCCGCTACTTCCGGGTCAGTGAAATTCCGAACTGCTTCTTTTAACCAATCCTTTGCAGGATAAACATCATCATCTATGAATGCAACAATTTCCCCTTTAGCTTCTTTAACTCCCATATTTCTCTTCATTGCAGGTCCTGTCTCGCCTGTAGGAATAACAGAGACATCTTTGTAATTTAGGCACTCTTTTTTATCCGGTAGGAATATAATCTCAAATTCAGGATAGTCAAGCGCAAGGCAGCTCTCTATACATTCTGCCAGATATTCGGAGACATCTTTTGCAATTACTATTACTGAAACAAAAGGGTATTCTAAATCAGCTCTTTTTTTCATAAAAAATCAACCCAAAGTTTATCAGTACAAGCAGGATCCCGCAGAGTAAAAGTATGTATATAACCTGTTCTAATGATTTGTGAAACATAGATATTAAGCCAACTTGTATTATTGCCATAATTACAAGCGCAACGATAAAACTAATTTTATGCCTTGCAATATGAAAGCTATTGATTATTCCTGTCAGCGCATATGGGAGCATAGCAAGCCCAAAAATCCACAGGAGATTTACGTTGCCGGTATATCTGCCGCGTGAAATTAATCTCAATAGAAAATCAGGGAATAAAAAGAAGATAAATATACCTATTGAGCATACGAGAAGCGCGAATAGAAGAGCCTTTTTCAAAATTGAAAGAGTGTCCTTATTGATTTTATGCGCCTCAGCTACCATTGGAAACATAACAACTACTATCGCTCCCGGCAGATACAGAATGCTTTTTCCAAGCACGGATATTGCCGCATACTGGCCCGCAGTATTCGCAGAGAAATAGTGCTTCACAAGCGTCATGTCAATCATTGTCAATACTGCGTAAAATGAAATAGACATAGCCACAGGGACACAAAAAAGGAGCATCTCTTTCTTATGTTTCTTTACTGATTCAATCTTTACCTTCACAATATCCTTTATTACTTTACCAAGTATCAAAATCCCCGTTATGCTAGCTACCACAGAAGCAAGAATTGCTCCATTCAATCCGAACCCCAGCCATACAAGCAGAGCTCCGCTTCCAATCCTTGATAAAGGACCTAAAATTTGACTTAAAGCAATATAATTAAATTTCTGCATTCCTGTCGCTGCAGCTAAAAATACACTTAAAATACACGAAATAAAAAGCGAGAAACTAACTATTACTACAGGAGATGCGTGTTCTAACTTATAGTAATCCATAATCTGGAATCTGGCTGCAAAAACTAAAATAGAGACAATAATTCCTGCTGGAATAATATACTTGGAAGATTTAAGAATAATCCCTTTTATCTTCCCGAATTCGTTTTTGCCTTTGAATCCTGCGATATACTTTGTGATAACCAGGGTAACAGTTCCTATTCCTATTGAAGTTATTACTCCAAATGAGAACAGTGCATTCATAGCGCCAAAATCTGCGATAGAGAGATTTCTTCCCATAAAGAATTGAAAAAGATATTGAAAGAAGTTGCCTGTCATTGCAGCAATAAAAAGCAATGCGCTGTTTTTATACAGAGAGTCCTTTTTAATAAATGCTAACATAAATAACCTAAAATAATGATCTATTCTTATTGACCCAATCAGACAATTTTCTTACACCAGTTTCTACGTCTGTTTCAGGCTTCCACGAAAGTTCATCCCTTGCTTTCTCAATGTTAGATACAAACACAGGCTGATCGCCGGGCCGCCAATCACTGAAACTGTATTCTATTTTCTTATTCAAGAATCTCTTAAGAAAGGAAATAAGTTCAAGTAAAGACATCTTATTATTAGGCCCACCTCCTATGTTATAGATTTTCCCTGAAGCAGTCTTTATATTCTCTATGGCTTTTTCGTACGCATCAACTAAATCATCAATAAACAATACATCTCTGACCTGTTTCCCGTCTCCGTAGATTGTAATTGATTTATTCAGAGAGGCGGCTATAGTAAACCACGCAACCCAGCCCTGATCTTCTACTCCGAATTGTCTGTATCCATAAATACAGCTCTGCCGCATAACAACAGTTCTTAGTCCGTATATTCTGGAATAATCTCTAACATATTGATCAGCTGCGCCCTTTGAGCAGCCATAAGGTGAATGGAAATCTAAGATTCTATCTTCAGAGATTCCCTCTGGTAAAGATTCGTATTCATATCTTCCGTTTTTTTCAACCACTTTTATGTTAGTCATTCCTCCATAAACCTTGTTTGTGGAAGCGTAAATAAATATTGGCTCAAGCTTGTTCTCTCTTACTGCTTCCAGAAGATTAATTGTGCCAAGCGCATTTATCTGGAAATCTTCCACTGGATTTAAAACAGAAGTTGTAACTGCCACCTGCGCAGCAAGATGAAGTACAACGTCAATACTATTTCTATCTACAAAAATCTTCCTGACCTTTGCATAATCCCTGATATCGCAATCTATGAACTCAAATTCCCCCTGCTGCCTAAGCCATTCAAGATTATTTTCAGAACCCTTTCTTGAGAGATTGTCCAGAACTGTTACTTCATACCCTTTGCCCATAAACCGTTTTGCAGCATTACAACCGATAAAGCCAGCGCCGCCTGTTATAAGGATTTTCAATCTTTGTACCATTTAATAGTTTCCATAATCCCCTTTTCCAGACTGCAAACTGGTTTCCATCCCAGAAGCCTTTCTGCCTTGACACTTGACAGATATTGGTTCCTTATCTCTCCTTTACCTCTACCTTTACCTCTACCTTCTATAACAGGCTTCAAAAACTTGTTTCCTGAAACTGCAATAATTTCCTTTACTAAATCCAATACCTTTATTGGACTATTTGATCCAAAGTTAAATGCTTCACCTTTTATTCCCTTTTTACCAGCCTTTTCTGCAGCAATAAGATACGCATTAACTGCATCGTCAATATAGATATAATCTCTTAGCGGAGTTCCATCGCTCCTGATGATTGGATCCTTATTCTGAAGAATAGATCTAATTGTATCCGGGATAATTCTGGAGAAATTCAGATCTCCGCCTCCATAAATATTAGCGCATCTTGTTACAACAATCGGCATGTCATATGTGCGGGCATAAGTTCTTGCAAGTATATCGGTACATGCCTTTGATGCGTCATATGGATGAAGTGCGCTTAGTGAATAGTCCTCGTTATATGGCAAATTTTTATGCTCTCCATAAGCTTTATCACTGGAGGCTATAACTATTCGCTCCAGCCCTATGTTCCTCGCTGCCTCAAGAATATTCCATGTGCCTCTTATATTGGACTCAAATGTAGAAATAGGAGACCTATTTGCAATTCCTACTATTGTCTGCGCTCCGATGTGAAAGCATGAGTCTATATTGTGCTCATTAAAGATACGAGTTATAAGCTGGCCATCTATAAGATCGCCTTTTACAACAGCTTCAAGGCTATTATAAACATTCTTCATGTTTGTCAGGACTGAGCCTGGGATCCAGTCTCTAATCAAAACCACTACTCTTGCGCCGGAGGTAACCAATGCCTTTGTGAGCCACGAGCCTAAAAATCCATTTGCACCTGTAATAAATACTCTTTTATTCTCCCAGAATTTTTTATCTATTTCTTTATTCATGCTTTGTCCCCTAATCTGTTTTTAATAGTGCTGTGAATTATATTATATTGAGCATGAAATAGCAATTTTAAAAGCAAGACACCTGATATTCACCTGAATAGAGTATTTCTAAACGGTGTTTAATAACAATTTTGTTGACAAATAAGAAACTATGTTGCATTATAGTAAAATCATGAAAGAAATTAATTTAATAACAATAGGTCTGCAGATCCGTCATATTAGGAAAGATAAAAATTTGAGTCTGCAGGAAATAGCAAATAGAACAGGCCTTTCGAAAAGCCTTATGTCTAAAGTAGAAAATTTTAGGACAATTCCATCACTACCGGTCTTGTTAAAAATATCAGATGCCCTAAATGTTGATATGGCTGAACTTGTTAAGGGAATAAGTAAAAAAGACAAGCAAGCCTATGTTATTGTAAGAAAAAACGAGAGAAAAATAATTGAAAGAGAAAATTCCAGAGGCTTTACATATGAATCATTAATAATTACGGAAAATAAAAAAACTTCATTGTTTGAATCCTTTATTTTAACCTTAAAAAGGGACGCAAAGAGAAAACTTGTTTCGACTGATGGAAACGAGTTTCTTTTTATACTGGACGGGGAAATAGAATTTGAATATGGAAAAAAGAAAATATGTCTAATGAATGGGGATTCAATATTCTTTGATGGCAGAATTCCCCACGTGCCTAGAAATATGTGGCAAGGTGAAGCAAAAATCATGGTGATTTATTTATTAATCAGAAAATGTTAAAAGAAAGGAGTAAAAACTATGGATTCTACTCGAACTCAAAACAAAAATGTGCTCAACATTAAGACAGCCGGCAAGAGACCTGAAATCCTTTTCACCTTCGCGCATGTAACGGATTCGCATTTGTATGACATCTCGGATTCGCCGGTCTATGAGCGGCCATCTATTTATGGTCCCACACTCGATGTTATTTCGCCACTTGTGGAGTCTTTGAACGCCGAACGTGAGCATCCCCTGCCGGATTTCGTCGTGTTCGGCGGCGATAATATTGACGGCGGCATTCCCGGTCCGTTCGATCATGGAAAGACCTGCGATCGCCAGATGCGACGATTGAAACGCATGTTGGATGGTCTGAAAACGCCGGCTTATGTCGTTGGGCACACCCATGAAGTGTGGTCGGAAGATCCGGAGGGCATTAGGGTTATCCTGGGCCAGATTCCGGATTTACCACCGAACTACGTGCCCCCGGGGCCCGGCGCGGGCGCTGCCCTGCGCGCCTGTTTCGGCAAGGAGTCCTTCCGCCGTGTGATCACCTTACCCGGCAATTTTACGGCCATCTTCATGAGCGAATGTCAGATGGAGAACGGCGAATTCGTGACCATTGAAAAGCGCCTGGACTGGTTGGCAGCGGAATTGGAAAAAGCGCGCGACAAATGGGTCTTGTTTTTCAGTCATGTGCCGATTATATGGTCGCGGCAACCAAATCATCGTTTTCCGCCTCAGTTCCGCTCCTATAATTTCAGCGGTTCGCATGAACCCTTGCGAGCGCTGTTTGCGCGGCATGGCCGGGTCTTGGCGCAATACGCGGGACACTTGCACGTTCATGGGCATGATCTATCGGGCGGGACCCATATCGTGACCACCTCCGGGTTGGGCAATTATCCAGGCGAATATCGGCTGGTGACGGTCAAGCGCGACCGCATCGAGCATCGGTGCGTACGCATTCCGGCGCTGGCCAAACAACCCATGTGCTGGACCGATTGTGTGGATGAGGCCCATCCGTCGGTTGACCTGTTTCATCATGGTTTGCCGGAGGAACGGGATTTTGAAATTCGTTACAACTGAAAATGAACTCAATGACAACAATAGCTATCTATCAGCCAAAAGACACAAAATTCATAAATAGAACAAAAATGTAGAAAAAGTTGAAAAGATCAACTTTTTGTAACTGAACTATAGGGGGAGACATAGTGCAATGAACAACAATCAAGCTCATCGAGTGCTTTTTGTCTGCACAGGGAATGCTGGACGAAGTCAAATAGCGGAGCGGTTATTTCGTCAACTGGCCGGTGATCGTGCGGTGGTGTTGAGCGCCGGCGTGGCGCCTTGGGACCACCTGCATCCCATGGCCGTGCGTCTGATGCAGGAACGCGGTCTTGCTATGCACGGGCAAAGACCGAAGTCCGTTGCCAGCCTGGCGCATCAGACATGGGATGTGGTGGTGACAATCGGAGATCAGGCGCGCGAACAGACCCCTGAATTTGTCGGCAATCCATGCCGGATTCATTGGTCCGTGACCGACCCTGCCGCCACCGATTCCGCCGGACCGGCGACCCAGGAGGCAGCCTTCCGCGCAACTGTTGCGGAGATCGAACAGCGCCTGCCGAAGATACTTGAGCTTGTCACAATGCGACCCACCGCCAGGCCCCGGAAGTAGCAAGAAAGGAAGCAATTAAACACAAAATCTCCTTTGCGGCATATCGGGACAAAGTCCTGGCAGGTTGGATCGGTAAATCCATGAGCAGAGACGGCAGGATCCTTATGCAGCTTGAGGAAAAATAGAATTTGAATATGGAAAAAAGAAAATGCTTTTAAGAAAAGGGGATTCAATATTCTTTGATGGCAGAATTCCCCATGTGCCTAGAAATATAGGTCAAAGTGAAGCAAAAATTCTGGTAATTTATCTATTAAATTAAATGCGTAATAACTGATATGATTATTGTATTTGCGCTTGGCAGTCTGTTGTTTGCTGCGTTGAATGATTTAGTGTTTAAATTTTATGCGCGAAAACAGCGTTCCAGAGGCATTTATGTGGCTGTTATCGGAATTGTTTGGGCGTCTGTATTTATGATAACTGCAAAAAAAATCGGCTGTAGCGAGAATTTCAGTATTACTTTAATGTGGGGATTAATATCAGGATTATTTTCTGTCATTGCCAACATCATGCTTATCGAAAGCATGACAAACAGCGAGGTAGGTATATGCGCCACCATCTATCGACTTAATCTTGTGCCTGCAGCGCTTTTTGCCTTTATCTTTTTTAAAGAGGATATTTCTCTGTGGAAGATTATTGGTATTCTGTGCGCATTGGTATCAGTTCTTGCTTTTACGCCAGCATCAAAACATAAATGTAATATTATTAAGAATAAATACTCAGGATTTTTTCTTGTAATAGTTGCAAGCCTTTTACGTGCAGGTATGGGGCTCTCTTACAAATATGGATTATCGCAAGGCGCTGATAAGTATTATCTTCTGGCAATCAATGGCGGTATCTGGATAATCGGGGGATTGACATACCTGATAATAAAAGAAAGAAAATCCCTGTATATACTAAAAAAATCCTTTTCCTATGGGATTATCTCAGGAATACTGGTATGCGGTATTGTCTTTTTTATGGCGACAGCGCTGCAATATGGGGATGCAAGTATTGTCCTGCCAATAACACAACTCAGTTTTATTGCAACAAGCATTATTGGAGTCTTTGTTTTAAAGGAATCATTTAATATGAAAAAGATCATAGGGCTTTGTAGTGGTATTTTATGCGTACTTTTCATGACAATAAGAAATTGAGGAGAAATGAAATGACTAAATTTTCAAAAAGGGCTAGATATAACAAGAAAGTAAAAATTGAAGAGTTAATTAAGGAAAGAACTGCCTTAGGAGTGAAATTATATAAAGGAACCATGGCAGAAAGAATTAGAAAGTCCAGAAAACTTTTTAATAAGAAATTAGTAATTGGCGATGTTCATATGCATACAACTTTCAGTGATGGAGCTAATACAGTTCAAGAGATGAAAGAGATGGCAGATATTTGCGGTCTTGATTTTATCTTTATTACAGATCATCAAAGTCTGAGACAAAAACGGTATTTTGATGAAAAAAAGGGATTATGGTTTGGTCAGGAGCCAGGTAGTAAAGTTCATCATATTGGATTACTTAATCCATGTAAACTCTTTAAGCCAAGAAAAGACAACGTAGAAAGAGATTATAAGCGAGCAGGGCATATTGCTCCTTTTGTTTTTATCCCTCATCCTGCAGGCTGGGGACCGAGTAATTGGTACTCTGATGAAGCAATAAAAGACCTTTGGTCTCTTGAAGATAAAATTAGTTTAGAGATTTTAAATGGATACAGAAAACTAACTCGCGCATATGATGAATTCAGCGAAAAATCTGTAAAAATATTTGAAATGCTCTTAAAAGACGGCAGGCATGTAAGCGTAGTTGGGGGTAGTGATGCTCACGTGAATTGTACTGTTGGGACTACATGGACAGGAGTATGCAGCAAAGATTTCAGCCTTGATTCTGTAATTAAGGCTTTATCAGAAGGGCATAGCTTTGCATCGGAAGCTCCGCTCCTCTGGTTAGGTTGCGGAAAGCATATTATGGGAGATGAAATCTGTAAGAAAAGAGGAACAAAAGTTAACATCAATTTTGCTTGTTGTGATTCTTTGGGTTTACACTCTGTTCGCTTGATAAAGGACGGAAAAATAATAAAAAACATAAAAGCAAAAGATGTTTCTATGACACAGGATAGTTATCAATATACAGTAGAACAAAAAAATTCTTATTTCAGACTTGAGTGTACAGCCAGTGACCAAAGACGCGCCTTTTCCAGCCCCATATATATAAAGTCGCCTATCTCATAAGTGATACTATTTCTTTCGCAACATCTGAGGGGAATAGTTTAGAAGTATCTATTATATAATCTGCTGCCTTTTTATATTTCTCTCTTCTTTGGGCAAGAACCTCTTCTATTTCGCCAACAAAGCTCTTTCCATCTGTTAAAGACGGTCTATGTGTTCCGTGTTTTATCCTCTTCGCAATTGCAGGAACATCTGCCTCGAGTAAGAACACTTTGCTGTTTTTTCTGAGATTTTTGACATTCTTATCACGCAGGATTACCCCTCCGCCTGTGTCAATAATGTGATTATCAAGATTAGAAACTTGTTCTGCAACTTCAGATTCCATATCCCTGAAACTGTCCCATCCGAACTTCTCAACGATCTCGGGAATTGACATGCCTGCTTTTTTTGTGATCTCATCGTCCATATTAAATACAGGTATGTTTAATTTTTTGCTCAGTATTCTAGCAACGCTGGACTTGCCAGTGCCTCTATAACCAATCAGAACAATATTCATTATTTGTTTTCTAAAAGAGATGCAGAGCCTTTATCAAGAATAAGATAACACTCCTTATGGTCACGTAAAATTGATGCGGGATATTGCGGGCTTATTTCTCCATCCATGCAAAGATGCACAGCTTCTGCTTTTCTCCTGTCCGGCACAGTGCAGAGTATTATCTCTGATTTCATTATCTGTTTGACACTCATCGATATTGCCTGTTTAGGAACATCATCTATTGTTTTAAACCAACCTTCTCCCATCTGCTGTTTTTTGCATTTTTCGTCTAATGCTACGACAATATAAGGCTTTTCTTCCTCAAAATCAGCAGGTGGATCATTGAATGCCAGATGACCGTTCTCTCCTATCCCTACAAAAGCAATGTCTATCTTATGCTTACTTATGATGTTATTTAATCTTCCCACTTCCTTCTCAAGATTTTCTACATCCCCGTCTAAAAAATAATATTCTTTTATCCCTGTTTTATCTATGAATCTTTCCTTTAAATATTTTCTAAAACTTGCTGGATGTTCTATTGAAATACCAACATATTCATCCAGATGAAACATTCTGACTTTACTCCAGTCCAACCCACTCATTGAAGTAATACTTTCAAAAAACTCAAACTGAGAAGCTCCTGTTGCAGCTATAATATTTGCTTCTCCTTTTTTTTCAATAGCCTTCGCAATAGTATCATATGCTATACTTGCAGCTTCCTTGCCAACTTCCACCTTATCTTCTTTAATTATGACTTTCATCTTGGAAGTTCCTTTCTTTATGATTATTTTAGGTTTTCTAATAAAGCTTTTTTCATAACGTCAATTGGCGCAGATTGTTTAGTCCAGAGCTCAAACTGCAACGCTGCTTGATAGACGAACATATCAATTCCTGATACTACGACACACCCCGTCTCTTCTGCCTCTTTAAGAAGACGTGTTTTAAAAGGGTTGTAAATAACATCAAAGACAACTAGTGAATTTCTCAAGAATCTCTTTGGAACAGGAGTATTATTAGTCTTTGGATACATTCCTATAGGTGTGCATTGTATTAAAATATCAACATCCTGCACCCGCTTTTCAAGAGACTCATCATTTACAATGAATCCCTTAGCCTGAAAAATATTCTTAGTAGAAGATATATCCTGAACTAGTTTATCTATCTCTTTTTGTATGACTCCACCAATTATAATAGATGCAGGTCTTTTTTTCATAATAAGTGTAAATGCAATTGCTCGCGCAACACCGCCAGAACCTAAAATTAAGATTCTTTTACCATTAATATCAACACCCTTTTCCTCTAATGAGCGTAATGCTGCAGTTCCATCAGTGGTGTATCCTTTTAATTTCTTACCATCATTAACAATAGTATTTACTGACCCTATTCTTTCGGCAACTTCATCAACCTCATCAAGATGCTTTATTACTTCCACCTTATGTGGAATAGTTACACTTAATCCTCTTATTCCTAAGCCTCTTACACCGGCTACTGCAGAGGATACATCCCGAACTCTAAATGCAACATAAACATAATTAAGTCCAAGATAATCAAACGCTGCATTATGTATGGCAGGGGATAGAGAGTGCTCTATAGGATTACCAATAACAGCACAAAGTCGAGTTTTTGCATCCATGCACCCTATATAGCATAATGTTCGGTAGATATCAACCTGAAGACAATCATTAATTTAGCAAAAGAAGAATATTCTTTACGAATTTTTATTTTTAGATATAATTCCCAATATAATAAAAAACTTAACAGGAGGATATAGATATGAAAGTTAGTATTAACAAAGAAGATTGTGTTGGATGCGGGCTATGCGCAGATGACTGTCCTGATGTTTTTGAAATGCCGGAAGACGTTGCTGTAGTTAAAGCGGAAGAAGTGCCGGAAAATCTAGTTAATGCAGTAAAGGAAGCTGCTGAAAACTGTCCGGTTGATGCGATCATTATTTCAGAATAAAAAGTTGAAGAAATACGCAAGATTCTCAATTGATGGCAGTCCCTTTCAATATGGCTTGGTTGAGAATGATGTTATTATAGAAATAGAGGGCGATATTTTTACCGGCTTTAAAGTTACTGAGAAAAAATATAGTATTAAGAACGTAAAGATACTAGCTCCATGTTTGCCAAGTAAAGTAGTCGCTGTAGGGCTCAATTACATAGACCATGCAAAAGAGCTTGGCATGAAAATACCTGACGAGCCTATTTTATTCATGAAACCAAACACTTCTGTCATAGGTCAGGATGATAATATCATCTATCCAAAAATGAGCAGGCGTGTGGATTATGAAGCAGAATTAGCCGTAGTAATCAATGATAAAACGGAAAATATTGAGCCTGAAGAAGCGCATACTCATATATTCGGATATACTTGTTTAAATGACGTTACTGCGAGAGATCTCCAGAAAAAAGACGGACAATGGACAAGAGCTAAATCATTTGACACATTCTGCCCTATAGGCCCATACATTGTAACGGATATAAACCCTGATAATCTAAAAATAGAGCTTTTCTTAAATGGACAATTAAAGCAATCATCAAGTACAAGCAACTTGATTTTTAATGTTCGGAAACTCGTAAGTTTCATCTCAAAAGTCATGACCCTTTTCCCAGGAGATATAATAGCTACAGGCACTCCCTCCGGAATAGGTCCCATGAAACGCGGAGACAAGGTAGAAGTAGTTATTGAGAAAGTCGGAATACTAAGGAATTTTGTGATATAGACAAGAACTTTTTTTAATTTAAAAAAACAGGATATATGGAATCCGTTTTTAGTGTTATTATAGCGCAAATATAAAATTTAACAGGAGTTATCCAAAATGGACATGGTGAAACTAGATAAGAATATGGCAACTAAGGAACCGGAAAAGAATTTATATTGGTATAATGCAAGTAACCTGACGATTGAAGGCAAGGGTTGGAAAGACACCGAATCTTTTTATGACAGACTTCCCGCAAAAGCCAAAGGTATTGTAAGCGATCCTGTTTGGAAGTTAAGTAAATGTCCGGCGGGATTTAGTATTCATTTTTCGACAAACACCTCATCTTTAGCTGTAAAATGGGACGGGTTCAATGCCATGGATCATATGACTGCTATTGGGGTCAGTGGTCTTGATTTATATGTTAAGCATAACGGACAATGGAAGTGGTTAGCAATCGGCCGTCCTACGAAGCAACAAAATGAAACACAATTATTCACGGATCTACCAAGTGAATCAAGGGACTATATGCTGTACCTGCCATTGTATAATCCTATACATCGAATTGAATTAGGCATACCTGATCCATTCGAAATAAAGGCGACTTCTCCCAGAGAAAAGAAACCTATAGTTTTCTATGGAACATCAATAACCCAGGGAGGATGTGCTTCACGACCGGGAATGTGTTATTCTGCTATCTTAGGACGCTGGCTAAGTAATCCGATAATTAACCTTGGCTTTGCCGGGAACGGTATTATGGAGCCAGAAGTCATTGATCTCCTCTGTGAATTGGATCCGATACTTTATGTTCTGGACAATATGCCTAACATGAATAAAACGGCTATCAACGAAAGAGAGGAATCTGCAATTCGAAAATTGAGAACTGCACACCCCGAAACTCCTGTTGTATTAATCGACCATATGCTTTATTGCGATGCATTTCTGAAAGAATCCAGAATGAACCGTTACGTATCTTCAAATATGTCTCAATACGCAATTTATGAAAAATTGATCCAGGAAGACATAGGGAATCTGCATTATATTAAAGACAATGCATTGATTGGGACAGATGGCGAAGCAACCGTTGATGGCACCCATTTTACTGATCTAGGGTACATGCGTTTCTCGGAAAAACTGATCGGCCCCCTGAAAAAACTCATCGCAAGTTCTGATATTTAGGCAGAATTTGTGAGCATGATTGCAAAACAAACAAAGATTAATGCGGCAACTTAAAAGATTGATTTCTCAGCTTTTTGTGATAACTGTGTGCAAACCTGTGGGCTTCGTCGCGAATATGTTGTAATAATTGCAGAGGCTTTGAATTTCTTGGCAAAATTATAGGTTTTGATTTACCTCTTACGAATATATGCTCCTCCGCCTTTGCCAGAGCTACAATACAAACATCATCTATACCTAATTTATTAATTTCATCTGAGGCTGATGAGAGGTGTCCTCTGCCACCATCTATTAGAATTAAATCCGGCATTTGACTATCCTCATGCATTAGACGAGAATACCTTCTGTGCACTATCTCTCGCATCATAGCATAATCATCCATGCCGCATGTTTGTTTTATCTTAAACCTTCTCCAATTATTTTTATCAGGCTCGCCGTCTCTGAAACTGACCATTGCTCCTACAGCTTCTTTGCCACTTATATTAGACACATCAAACCCCTCAATTATATACGGGATGGTGGGACTTTTTAGAATCTTTTTCAGAGACTTCAAGACATCAGCTTCCTTTTTCTCCATGAAGCTTGGTTCTAATTTTAACCTTGCATTCTTGCTAGCCATATTCAGAAGTTCAAATTTGGTTCCTCTTTTTGGAACGTGTACGGCTACCTTATGCCCAATCTTACTCTGCAGCCAATCCTCTATAACAGATTTATCTTTAATATCAAAAGGCACATTTATTGTTGCGGGAATAAAACTGGTTTTAGAATAGAATTGTTTGATAAACGATTCCAGTGTCTCCATATCTGAAAACATATTATTAGGTTCCAGCAAGAAGTTCTCTTGCCCGATTAACTTCCCACTTCTAACCATAAACATACATATGTAAATAACTTTTTCGTCGCTTTTTGCTATTCCAATATAATCATCATTCTTGGTAGAAAGTAAGTTTACTTTTTGTTTCTCTGTGATTTTTTCGGTATTTTTTACTTTTTCTCTGAGCTTCACAGCTAATTCATACTGCTGATTCTTACTAGCTAATTTCATTTGTTTCTTAAGAGAGCGAAGAACCTCGTTCATTCTGCCTTCCAAAAACATTCTCACGCTATTGACCAACTCCTGATACTGCTCTCTTGTAATCTTCCCTGCGCACGGGCCACTGCATTGTTTTATATAATAATTAAGACACGACCGTTCTAATTTATGAGAGTCTAATTTTTTATTGCAGTTTCTAATTGGGAACAGGTTTCTGATTAATCGCAGAGTTTTCTTTGCCCCTGAAACGTCGGTATAAGGACCATAAAAGATTGCTTTTTTATCTGTAAGGTCTCTTGTAAGAGAGATCCTTGGGAACGCATCGTATTTACTTATCTTTATATAGGGATATTTCTTATCGTCTTTTAATCTGAGGTTAAATTTTGGTTTGTATTCTTTTATTAAGTTACATTCTAGATTTAAGGCTTCTGCAGAAGATTTTGTTACAATATAATCTATATCTGCAATCTCCTTAACTAATTTTGAGTTTTTAACCGGGGAGGTTTGAAAGTATGATCCAACGCGACCCTTGAGCGATACAGCTTTGCCTACATATATGACTTTCCCATTCTTACCTTTAAAGATATACACTCCGCAATCAGACGGGAGCGCATGTGCTTTCTTTTTTGTAAAAATTTTTTATTACCTCTACTACTTCCTGAGAAGTGTCTGCAACATGGAAAAGATTTGTATCTTTTTGAGAAATGTACCTTCGTTTGACAAGATCTCCATTAATCCATTCAACCAGTTCCCTCCAGTATTCTCCTCCTACCAGAATTACAGGAAAAGATTTAATCCTTTTGGTTTGTATTAATGTAAGCGCCTCAAAGAATTCATCCATTGTTCCGTAACCGCCCGGAAATACAACATACGCAGAAGCATACTTAACAAACATTACCTTTCTGCAAAAGAAATATCTGAAATTAAGAAGAGTTTTGACAAACTTGTTTGGCTTTTGTTCTCGCGGTATTTCAATGTTCAATCCTATTGATTCTCCGCCTGCCTTAAATGCGCCTTTATTAGCAGCTTCCATTATCCCGGGTCCGCCGCCGCTAATAATAGCATAGCCTTCTTTTACAAGTATTTCTGCCAGTTCCTCAGCCATTTTGTAATATCTGTCATCGGGTTTTACTCTGGAAGAGCCAAAAATGCTTACAGCTTTACCTACTCTGGACAATATTTCAAAGCCCTCTATAAACTCTGCCATTATCCTGAAAACACGCCATGTATCATCAGATTTAAAATTCTCTATATGCATAATAATTGCCTCTTCTCTTTCATTTAAGGTATCACATTGCACTAATAAAATCAAAGTTCTATTGACAAAGTATCTGACGAACCATATAATTACTGATGAACTACAAGAACGCTATTAAGGGAAGGGGGTGAAACATATGAAATCAACAAGTACAGTTCTTACAATTGTATTAGCTATTGGTCTTATGATATCTACATCAGTAGTCTTTGCTGGAGAATTGGAAGTTAAAGGTGATGGGATATTGGATAACTGCTGTAAAGCTCTAACATCCTGCGGCGTAGATATGGAGGGGCTGAGTGGTAAGATGACCTCAGAGGTTAAACCCATTATAGACGAAGCAAAAGCATGTATTAAAGAATGCAGAAAGAAAATAGCTATTGCTGGAATTGATAAAAATGATGCCGTAATAGCCGACGCTAAAGCATGCATAACCAAATGCGAAAACGCAATAAAGGGATGCAAGAAGGTTAAAACTACTGCAGGATCCTTAGGTAGAAGAGGGAAACTGCTGAAGGGACTTGCTAGCAAAGGACCTGAAACATTCATGAATAAGATAGCATCTAAGACTAAAAAGACAGCAAGGAAACTCAAACGGAAAAAGGGGAAATAACTTTCTCTGATAGGGCTTATATTTTCAGATAAAATACTCTGGATTTTATAGGCCCTATTCCTTTGTCTAAATACGCTTGACCCTCTCGCAATATTTATGCTAACATAGCGCCAGTGTGCGTCTTATACGTAATGGGAAATAGTTTTGATAGAAGAAATAATAGGACAAATAAAACAAGCTGAGCAAAAAGCATCAAAACTTATAGAAGAAGAAAAAAAACAAACAAGTGCAAAGCTAAAAAATGCCCAAAAGGATGCATTGGCTTATACTGAAAAAGCTGTTGCAAATGCAAGACAGGAAGCAAAAAAAATACTGGCAAAAGCTGATGTGCAGGCTAAAGCGCAAGTCGACAAAATACGCGAAAATAATACAGAATATCTATCTAAACTTGAGCAAAAGGCTCAACTCAAAGAAGAGGGCGCTATAAAAATCATTCTAGAGGAGCTAAGACATTAATGGCTATCTCCCGGATGCAAAAGATTAATATGATAGGAATAAAATCCCAATGTGCGGATATTATTTCTTTTTTGGAATCGTTAAACGTTATACAGATTAATCGTATCGAGAAAACGCAAATTGAAAAGCATAAAGATTTCCTGAAACCAATTCAGGAAAATCTGGCTCTTGAAGAATTTAGCAAAGAGCTTTCAGAACTTCAGACCACTATAGATTTTTTATCGAGATTTGAACAAAAAAAAGGTTTTGTTTCAAGCTTAATAGAGAAAAAAATACTCCTATCATCCGAAGAATTCGAAAAAACAGCTCTAAAATTTAATTATAGAGAAATCCATGAGTCTTCCACGTTAACTCAAAAAGAATTACATAAAACAGAAAGAGAAATCGGAGTACTTCATGCTCAATACAATCAGCTTATCTCATGGAAACCTCTCCGACTTTCCTTAGATGCATCCAATATAACAGACACTGTCAAGTATATACTTTTAACTGGTGCAATTGGTAAATTTGACTATTCCAAAAACCATCTAAGTAAAAAATTTCCTCTTTTGCACTGTGAAAGAGTTTCAGAACATCAGGAGACAGAGAATATTGTGCTCATATGTTTCAATGACCAGGAAAAAGGGATACTTGAGGAATGTAAAAAACTAGGAGTTGAGAGAATAGACTTGTTCAATCTTAAGGGGACAGTAGATTCTAATCTTGAGAGAATATCCAATGAACTGAAAAAGCTCAAAGTAAAACGCGAAACACTTGAAAAGGATGCAGCTAAACTTACTCCTCATTTAAACAAATTAAAGGTTGTTTACGATTATTTTTTTAATCTGAACCAGAGAATATTCACACATGATAAATTTGTAGAATCGGGAAAGACTTTCCTACTTGAAGGCTGGCTAAAAAAAGATGCTGTTGGAAAATTTAAAAACCGAATTTCCGAAAGATTCCCAGAATCCAGTGTAATTAAAGTAGCCCCTGGCAAAGGAGAGAAAGCACCTATATACCTTGAAAATAAGCCTATACTTAAGCCATTTGAGACAGTAACTGACTTATATGGAACTCCGGCAAATACGTCTGTTGATCCCACTCCTTTTATGGCTCCATTCTTTTTCTTGTTTTTTGGATTATGTCTTACAGATGCAGGATATGGTCTTATCTTAAGTGCTATTGCTCTTTTAGGCTTATCAACAATAGCTCACACACCAGGCGCTAAGAAATTTTTAAAGCTTATACTATATGCCGGAATATCAACGATTATATGCGGCACATTTACAGGCGGCTGGTTTGGTATAGAGATAGAAAAACTTCCGATATTCTTGCAGAAGATAGTCATATTTGATCCCTTAAAAGACTCTATGCAGTTTTTTATGATAGCCTTAGCTCTGGGATTTATTCAACTGTACTGGGGAATATTAATTAAAGCGTATAATTGTATTAAAAGCAGAGATTTTGCTGGAGCAATATTTGACCAAATGCCATGGCTTGTTATTATGCCGTCACTTTTATTATTAATGATGGGTAAGAGCATTGGAAAATGGACTGCTTTAGCAGGAGCTTTGGTTATAATTCTCTTCTTTGGAAGAGACCAAAAAAATCCAATTGCAAGAATTCTTTCAGGAGCAGTAATAGGCTGTCTATGGCTGGGTAAAGACATTGTTGGTAATATACTTTCGTATTCAAGATTGATGGCTCTGGGATTGTCTACTGCGGTTATTGCACTTGTTGCAAACAAGTTAGCAGGAATTGCTTTGGGGATTTCCATTCCGGGGGTAAACATAATTCTGGCTATTATTATACTTTTCATACTGCATTCGCTGAATTTTCTGGTTAATTCACTCGGCGCGTATGTTCATTCGAGCAGGCTACAATATGTGGAATTCTTTCCATATTTTTTTACTTCAGGAGGTAAGCAATTTGAACCTCTTAGCAAAAACACAAAATATACAATAATTAAATAAACAGAAAAGGAGATGGGAAAATGGAAGTATACGTAGGGTTGTATATAGCAATCCTGGGAGCCGCACTGGCTGTTGGCTTTGCAGGAGCAGGATCAAGTATTGGAATTGGCAATGTGGGACAATCAGCAGCAGGAGTATTAAGCGAAGAACCTAAAAAATTCGGCAATCTGCTCATTCTGGTAGCCTTACCTGGAACACAGGGAATATATGGATTCGTTATCGGGTTTTTGGTTATGCAGAAGCTGGGATTAGTTACAGGGACGATCCCATCAGTGTCTCTCCAGCAAGGTTTGCAGATACTTGGCGCATGTCTGCCAATGGCAATAACAGGTTACTTTTCAGGCATTCATCAAGGTAAGGTAGGCGCTGCCGGCTGTGGAGTTGTGGCAAAACAGCCAAAGGATTTTATGAAAGCAGTAATATTTTCTGCTCTCGTTGAAACATATGCTATCTTCGGCTTACTTGCATCTTTCCTGATTCTTAGAGGAATACAACTGTAAATTAGACCATTATGTCCATTGAAAATATTATAAAAAAAATAGAAGCTGATGCTGAAGGGGAATGCAAGGTACTAAGAGATAGCGCAGCCCTAGAGATTAAACAGATACAGGAACAAGCAAAAAATCAGGCTAAAAAAGAGAGAGAAAGTATTCTGAGGCATGCAAAAGAGCAGGCAGAAAAAAACACGAATAAGGCTCTTGTTTCTGCAAATCTTGAGTGCAGGATTAAGTCATTGAAAGTTAAGCAGGACATAATCTCTATATGTTTTAAAAAAGCACATAATGAAACACTTAAGTTACCTCCATCAGATTATTTAGGACTAATAGAGTTGAAGTTGCTGAAACTTACAGAAATTGGGGATGAAAAGGTAATATTCGGAGACTTGCACAGAGAAAAGTTTAATAGTGATTTTATAAATCAAATAAATAAGAAACTGGTTTCAAAAGGAAAAAAGGGGGAACTTTGCATCTTGAATACTTCAAGACTTCTGAAGTCCGGTTTTATTCTAATAAAAGAGAAACAAGAGATCAACGCATCCTTAGAACAATTAATTAAGATGCTGAGGCATAAATTACTAATAAAAATAAATAATGTTCTCTTTGGGAAGTAAGCATAATGTTTATTGATAAGAGCTCATACATGGAATATAACCCCGAATATTTGTTTGCTGTAGGCAAGCTAAGAGTCTATGAGAGAAAGCTCATTAATAAGGCGACTTTTACACAACTTATCGAGTGTAATGGCTTTCAGGAACTGGTTTCCATATTAAGCGAGAGAAATTATTCAGATAATATATCCTCTATAGAAAGACCTGAAGATTTAGAAAACCTAATATTTGATGAAATGTCAAACACTATAGAGGAGCTTAAAAAACTATCTCACGATAAAGAAATAACTAATTTGTATTTATTCAGGTATGATATACAAAACTTGAAACTCCTGATAAAGACCATGAAAAATTCCGAAGATGTTAACCATGCTTTGCTCTACAGGAGTGTAATAGACTCTGAGAATCTTGAGGATTCAATAAAAGAAGAAAATTTTTATGTGTTTTCAGGCTCTTTCAGGGATAAAATAAAGACAATATGGCTCGAGGAAGTACAACAGGGAAACCTTCAGGAAGCAGAAATTCTCTTAGATAAACTATGGCTGGAAACAGGATATTGTTACATGAAAGATAATGAGCAAATATTTCTGAGGGATTTGTTTTCTGTATTAATTGATCTATATAACCTTAAGTTAATCCTTAGAACTAAAGTCATGAGCTATGATCCAGAGAGAGTTAGGGAATACATTGCAGAAGGAGGTTTTATTGACAAATCTGTCATGTCAAACTCCTGCAACATGGAATTAGAAGGAATAGTAAAATACTTTCGGTCCTCAGATTATAATAAAATTCTTAAACAGGGAGTTGAACATTTCCAAAGATATAATTCGTTCTGGAAATTTGAGCAGTTATGCAACGATTTTTTGATAGAATTCGTAGATATTGTAAAATTTTTGGTTGCTAGTGTGTCAATCCTCATACGATACCTGGTAATTAAAGAAATTGAGCTTAAAAATCTGAGAGCTATTTTAATCGGGAAAAACAATGGGCTTTCATCTGGACAAATCAGCCAAAATTTGGGGTGCGCATATGCCTAGCATTGCGGTAATTGGTAAATCAGATATCGTTTCTGTATTCTCTGCATTTGGCATAAATATCTTTCCAATAGATAACTCAAAAGATGCAGTGGTAAAACTTAATGAACTGGTTTCGCTAAACACTGATGTTGTTTTCATCACAGAAGAACTGGCAAGTCAAATTAGACATGTAATTTCTGACTTAAGCGTAAAAACTCAAACCAGTATTACTGTTATTCCTGACCATAAAGGGTCAAAGGGATTAGCAACTGCAATAATTAAAGATACTGTAAAAGAAGCAATAGGAATGGATATCATATGAATGGGAAAATAGTAAAAGTTTCAGGGCCTCTGGTCTTGGCAGACTGTATGCATGATGCAAGAATGTTTGACCTGGTAAAAGTAGGGAATAAAAAGCTCATCGGAGAGATAATAGAATTAAGAGGCGATGTAGCCTCTATTCAGGTATATGAAGAAACAGCAGGAATCGGTCCGGATGAACCAGTTATATCAACAGGCAGGCCTTTAAGTGTAGAACTTGGACCCGGATTGATAGAATCAATATATGATGGTATCCAACGTCCTTTGGATATACTGATGAATAAAACAGGAGAGTATATTACCAGAGGTGTTTCTGCCCCGGGGATTGACCGCAATAAAAAATGGCATTTTACCCCGTCTTCAAAAGCAGGAGACACTGTGCGTTATGGAGACTCAATTGGAACAGTTCAGGAAACAAACACAGTTATCCATAAAATCATGGTGCCTTCAGGAAGGGAAGGTAAAATAGAAAAAATTGCAGAGGGTGAGTTTACCGTTGAAGATACAGTTGCAGTAATTAAAACTGACAAAGGACCTAAGAACATTACAATGCTGCAATACTGGCCTGTAAGAATTCCAAGACCATATCAGAAGAAGTTAGTGCCTAAGACTCCTCTTATTACAGGACAACGAGTGATTGACACATTTTTTCCAATTGCGAAAGGAGGCACTGCCTGTATTCCAGGCCCTTTTGGCAGCGGAAAAACGGTTGTTCAGCATCAACTTGCAAAATGGTCGGATGCAGAGATTATTGTCTATATAGGATGCGGAGAACGCGGAAATGAAATGACAGACGTATTAATGGAATTCCCGCAGCTTAAGGATCCAAAGACTGGGGATCCGTTAATGAAAAGAACTGTGCTTATAGCTAATACATCCAACATGCCTGTTGCTGCGAGAGAAGCTTCTATATATACAGGAGTAACAATAGCTGAATATTACCGCGATATGGGATATAACGTTGCAGTAATGGCTGATTCTACATCCAGATGGGCAGAGGCATTAAGAGAGATGTCCGGCAGACTTGAAGAAATGCCCGGAGAAGAGGGATATCCAGCGTACCTTCCTGCAAAACTTGCTGAATTCTATGAACGGGCAGGCAGAGTGATCTGCAAAGGCGCAGATTCCCGAGAGGGAACATTAAGTATAATAGGCGCTGTATCACCTCCCGGAGGCGACCTTTCTGACCCGGTTGTTCAGGGAACGTTGAAGGTTGTCAAGGTCTTTTGGGCGCTGGAAGATAAACTGGCATACAGACGTCATTTCCCTGCAATAAGCTGGATTAACAGTTATTCTTTATATCTTGATAATATTGATGACTTCCTAAAAGAAAATTTAGGTGAAGAGTGGATGAAAATGTGCCGAGAAGGTATGAAGCTGCTTCAGCAGGAAACTGACCTTCAGGAAATCGTACGACTTGTCGGGCTGGATACTCTTTCTGTTTCCGACCGCCTTATTCTTGAGACTGCAAAATCTATAAGAGAGGATTTTCTGCATCAAAACGCATTTCATGAGATAGACACTTACACGTCTCTTAAGAAGCAATATCGTATGCTGAAACTAATTATGATGCTTCATGAAAAATCTATTCAGGCAGTAGGCGATGGGACACCTATAGAATCCCTAACCAACCTTAAAATCAGAGAAGATATATCACGAATGCGATTTATTAAGGAGAAAGAACTGGATAAGTTTTCTGAACTGGAGAAAAGGGTAGAAGAAGAGATAAATCAGCTTGCAATAGACAATAAGCAACAAGTGGAGTCGTAAATGCAAAAAGAATATTTGACTGTTAAAGAAGTAGTCGGACCGCTTATTCTTGTAGAGAATATTAAAGGAGTGAAATATGATGAGCTGATAGAAATTGGCTTACCCAGTGGAGAGATAAGGCAAGGAAAGGTTTTGGAAATTTCCACTGATAAAGCTCTTATTCAGGTATTTGAGGGCACAAGCGGAATAGATATAGCTAAAACCAGAGTAAAATTTTTAGGTAAAGGAATAGAGCTTCCTGTTTCAGAAGATTTAATGGGCAGAGTCTTTGACGGACTGGGTAAACCAATGGATGATGGACCGGAAATAATTCCTGAAAAGTATCTGGATATAAATGGCAATCCTATTAATCCATATGCGCGTGATTATCCATCTGAGTTTATTCAAACCGGGATATCTGCAATAGACGGTCTGAACACTCTGGTTAGAGGACAAAAACTGCCTATTTTCTCAGGCTCAGGACTTCCACATTCCCAGGTTGCCGCTCAGATTGCAAGACAGGCAAAGGTTATTGGCAAAGAGGAAAAATTCGCTGTTGTGTTTGCTGCTATTGGCATAACCTTTGAAGAAGCAGATTACTTTATTTCGGATTTTAGAAGAACAGGAGCCATAGAAAGAACAGTCCTGTTCATAAACCTTGCTGATGACCCTGCTATTGAGAGGATTGCTACTCCGCGTGTTGCGCTTACAGCAGCAGAATATCTGGCATTTGAGAGAGGGATGCATGTATTGGTCATATTAACGGATATGACAAATTACTGTGAAGCGTTACGTTCTGTATCTGCAGCCAGAAAGGAAGTTCCCGGCAGAAGAGGGTATCCTGGTTATATGTATACTGATCTTGCTTCAATCTATGAAAGAGCAGGCAGAATCAAAGATAAAAAAGGCTCCATTACTCAGATTCCTATACTGACCATGCCTGATGATGATAAAACACATCCCATACCGGATTTGACAGGTTACATTACAGAGGGGCAAATTATACTGAGTAGAAATCTTCACAAAAAGGGAATATCCCCTCCAATTGACGTTCTTCCATCACTATCAAGATTGAAGGATAAAGGAATTGGCAAAGAGAAAACCAGAGAAGACCATGCTGATGTTTTTAATCAGCTTTTTGCTGCTTATGCAAGCGGTAAGGAAGCGCAGGAACTCGCAATTATTCTTGGAGAGTCTGCTTTGAGTGATACAGACAAACTATATTTTAAATTTGCAGATGAGTTTGAAAAACGCTATGTAGGTCAGGGATACGACGAGAATAGAACCATAAACCAAACACTTGACCTGGGATGGGAGCTCCTCTCAATGCTACCAAAATCAGAATTAAAGAGAATAAGACCTGAATATATAGAAAAATATCTCAAAAGTAAGTCCAGTTAAAAAACTCAACGAATGGATACAAGTTGTATGTTGAGCCGACCAGTTCAGTACGTCGCAAGTGAGGCAGGAAAGTGTTTGCTGGGAGGTGAGGCATGCGGATTGTATCTTTTTATCTTATGTAAATATCTGGCCTCTGTATAACCTGATCTTCATATTTGGTAGTTAACATTGGCCAGTCTGCTGCCTGTGTGATTATTTCCGTTTTATCCTTGAGAGCGATTATTGTATCTTCTGACTTTGTTCCTGTAATGGATGGGTTCCATGCAAAAGCCTGATTCAATTCAACTATTTCTTTGCTCTCAGAGGTTCCTTTATAGTCTCTGCATGAATAACCTGTGGCTCCTCCCTGGTGATGCAGTTTCCACTCATCCCTGAAACCAGTTTTCGCATAGACATCTAAAGCTTTCTTAAAAATATCTCCAACACTATTTCCCGGTTTTGTATTCGCAGTAAAGGAAGCATCCACCTTTGTAACTGCATCATGTTTTTCTCTTAATTCAGCAGGCAGGCTTCCAAAATAAATAAGCCTTGTTAATGACGTTATTAAACCCCATTTTCTTGCGCATATCACAATCATAACATGTTTTTTTATTCTATTATTTGTTGGGATTGGATGTCTGTATTTCCTGATACGTTCATCAGCTGCCACAAGAAGAACAATGGGAATTACGCCTGACGGGAGAAGTCTTTCTGCTACTAGCCCAGCTACTTTGTGCTCAGAATCGCCTGGTTTTATAATGTCAGATACTTCCTTTAGACTTTCGGAACTCTCATATCCAATCCATCTGTACTTTTCTATTTCCGGCTGAGTTAAACTATAGCGCAACGGGGCAATTTCTTCATCTGAAGCAACATGCATACCTTCTGTTATCTCTTTAATAATTTCTGCAGATCTATTGGCCTCATTCCACGGAAACTCAACAAGTTCAAACGCCTGATCTTTTGTTTCCTCATCTTTGATGCGTGGAGCTTCAATATTATTAGCAATAATATACTTTTTCGTTTTTGTAACAATAGCTGTAACACTGCCGATTTCAGTTGCTATACCAACATGGTTGTCCCCACCGCAGGTAAGCCACGCAAAATTGTTCTGTTTGTTAATGACTACAACATCATAGCCATTGCTATCCATAAATGCGCGTAGTCTTGCTTCTTTTTCCCTGAGTTCAAGTTTAATGTCTACTTTCATTTGCGCTTTGCTAACAACCTATTCATAGCGTTAACATAAGCTTTCACACTTGCTTCAATAATGTCTGTACTAGCTCCCCTTCCTGATACTGTTCTATTGCCAACTGCAACCTTTACATGAACCTCGCCTAATGCGTCCTTTCCTCCTGTAACAGCTTGAAGGGAATAGTCAACAAGTTTGGCTTTCAGATGAGTAATCCTGTCAATAGCTTTATATGCTGCATCCACAGGTCCGTCTCCACAAGCTGCTTCCTGAGAAACTGACTTTCCTTTTCTCAATCTTACAGTAGCAGTTGGTATAGTCTTGTTTCCGCTTACAGTGTTAAAGTATTCAAGAATGTAAGTTTCCGAAGTTGTCGTTATTTCATCCTCAACTATAGCCTCCAGATCTTCATCAAAAACCTCTTGCTTACGATCTGCTACTGTTATAAATCGCTCATAGACCTGAGAGAGTTTTTCTCCTTTAAGTTTATACCCCAGCTCTTCCAAACGATGTTTAAGCGCATGTCGTCCGGACCGAGCTGTTAATACAACATCGCTCTGTTGAACACCAACTTCCTCAGGTTTCATAATTTCATAAGTTTTTCTATCCTTAAGAAACCCATCTACATGAATACCGCTGCTATGAGCAAAGGCATTCCTCCCTATAATAGCTTTGTTTGGAGGAACTGATATACCAAGTAGATTCGACACAAGTCTGGATGTTCTGTAAAGTTCCACTGTTTTTATTCCCGTAGAAAAACCAAAATAGTCTGAGCGGACTTTAAGCGCCATAACTATTTCTTCAAGTGATGCGTTACCAGCGCGTTCACCAACCCCGTTGATTGTACACTCTGCTTGTCTTGCACCGGCCTTCACTCCTGCAAGGCTATTCGCTACAGCCAGACCCAGGTCATTGTGGCAGTGAACACTAATAATAGCTTGACCAATATTCGGAACTTCATCGCTAACCTTCTGGATAAGCGATGCGAATTGTTCAGGCATAGTGTATCCGGTTGTATCCGGAATATTAATGATTTTCGCCCCTGCCTCTATAACAGCTTCCACCATTTCCAGTAGAAAACCAGGCTCTGCTCTTCCAGCATCTTCTGCATAAAATTCCACTTCTCTGGCGAATTTCCTTGCTAATTTGACCGACTGCGCAGCCATTTTCAAAACTTCAGTTCTCGTTTTTCTAAGCTTACTCTCTATATGGATATCTGAAACACCGAGCCCTGTATGAATTCGTGATTTAGAAACTCCTTTTAATGCCTTTCCTGCTATCTCTATATCCTCAGAGCGACATCTAGTGAGTGCGCAAATGATCGGTTGGTGAATCTCCTTGCCAATAGCCTGAACAGCTTCAAAATCGCCAGGAGAAGAAGCAGGAAACCCAACTTCCATTACATCCACGCCCAAACGTTCCAGTTGTCTGGCTATCTTAAGCTTTTCCTGAGGGCCAAGGCGAGTGCCAGCTGCCTGTTCTCCATCACGTAGCGTAGTATCAAATATTACAATCCGATCTTTCATGAATTCCTTCTATTTTTTTTTAGCAAGCCAAGGCATCATACTTCGCAGTTTTTTGCCTACTATTTCAATCAGGTGTTTTTCATCCTTTTTAGCCAATGCATTAAATACAGGTCTGTTGGCCTGATTTTCTAGAATCCATTCTTTAGCAAATTCTCCTGACTGAATTTCCTTTAATATCTTTTTCATTTCAACTTTTGTCTTTTGTGTTACTATTCTGGGCCCTCTGGTAAGATCTCCGTATTCGGCTGTATTACTAATTGAATGCCTCATCCACCCAATACCGCCTTCATGCAGCAGATCTGTTATTAGTTTCACTTCATGCATACATTCAAAATAAGCCATTTCAGGCTGATACCCTGCTTCAACTAATACTTCAAAACCTGTCTTTATTAAAGATGTTAATCCACCACATAGAACTGCCTGCTCCCCAAAAAGATCAGTTTCCGTTTCTTCTGCAAAAGTTGTTTCTATTACACCTGCTCTTGTTCCGCCAATTCCTTTAGCATATGCAAGCCCAATATCCCTAGCCTTTCCAGTGTATTCCTGAAAAATCGCTAAAAGACATGGTACGCCGCCGCCATCTTCATACATTCTTCTAACCAAATGGCCAGGTCCTTTTGGCGCTACCATAAAAACATCTATGTTGCTTGGAGGAACTATCTGTCCAAAATGAATATTAAATCCATGTGAAAAAACAAGCGCTTTGCCTTCCTTTAGATGTTGAACTATATCGTCTTTGTATACCTTTGCCTGCGCTTCATCCGGAGTCAAAATCTGAATAATATCCGCTTTTTTAGCGGCTTCCTGTGCGCTTACAGGTTCAAATCCTGCCTTAACAGCCATTTCCCAGTTTGGACTACCTTTAAGGTCACTAACAACAACCTTTATTCCACTATCTCTGAGATTCTGCGCTTGGGCATGCCCCTGACTGCCGTAACCAATAATGGCTACAGTTTTCCCTTTTAACAGCCCTAAATCCGCATCCTGATCATAATACATCTTTACCATTTTCCAACCTCCTATTTTTTGTCCTATTTAGATGCTTATTATGCACTTTTGTAATTTTTTTTGCAAAATTTATTTTGCGTAAAGACACTTCTTGCCCTTTTACCTTTTAAGCTTTTTTTTAAATTTTACATCGGCAAGCCAGAACTGGTCTCCAACCGTTGTGCCTAAAAACATGGTTGGAACCCTTGACCCGGAAGGATAATCGGCGTCTGAGATGAAATCGATTTCAATCGGAACCCAGTTTATATTGACAAGAGCTTCGCTTTTAGCATTTGATGAGGGTATTGGCCAGCCAGGTAAATTTGCCATGGGAAACAATGTAATGAGTTGTTCCCTTGATGCGGCAATGAACAATGATATTCTATAGCGTTCTCCTTTTTTTAACCCGCCGCTGGAAGAAAACCAAAGTTGTATTGTGCTTATTGGAGCACTTTTTTTAAGCCCGGTTATTGAAACCTTAATAGCGCTATTCCCGATCGGACTTTTTCTATTAATGTCCATTTCAACTTTTGCAGAGCTCCCTTGTTCACTCCAAAGTATAACATTGTCTAATTTATTATTGCCTTTTGCAGGCCACTCATCCAATTTTTTCCATGTTGAAGGAATGGGAGCAATGTATGCTTTTCGAAATAGAAACCAGTTGGCATTTGGCCTATTCTCTTCAAGGTTGACAATTTCAAGTGTATTATTCTCTTTTAAAAGCTTGCCTAACACGGCAAAACTTAATTTAGTCCAACCTTTTTTAGAAGCCTGATTCTTTCCTGAAAAAATACATTCTCCGTTCAATGATATTCTAATTCTTGTCTTGCCCGATTTATCGTTATTAAGCCCATCTAAGACAAGAAAAGTGTCCGCTATTTCATCATTCCCTAGCTTAAAATCTGTACTCAATTTACCTCCACCTAAAACGCCTATTGATACAGAAGGTGAGCAAAGATAATTATATTTTCGGGGACCAAATGTTGGACCATTATGCTTAAATCCTTTTAGTAATAGTTCAATGCTATTGTTCTTTCTTACAAAACTGATATTTTTTCTAATATTAAATTTCAAGTATTTAATGATGTCATTTGAAGTCAAGCATTTTGCGAGTTTATCAAGAGATTTTGATTTATACCAGAGTGAAACATCAAGTTTTTCTGCTTTCAAATCTAGAGGAATAAAGTACTTGCCCCTGAACCAATCAAGCATCCTGCGGTGTCCGTCAAGTGTAAGCGGCATAGAGATGTATTTATTCTTTTTTTGATCATTTCTAATGTAGCGTATAAATTCGGCAAGATGTAAATACCTTTCCCCATCATTTTTCGTGAAACACGTGTCCAGATCAAGCCACAGGACTGCGCAAAATTTCTCTAAAGCCACTCTTCTTCGCAAAATGGGATTATTCGACACGGCTTTTTCTGCCGAATTCATTATTGCATAAGCCTTTGGGATATAGTCTCCTTTCGCATACTCACTACCACTCGTGTGGCACCCCTGATGGAGAGGGTGCTGGAAATCATGATTATAGCTCCTCAGCAATACCAGGAGTCTTTCTATGTATGGCGCAGCATTGCCATAATATGCGAATAAATATTCTTTTTCCAAGGCATCGATTTTCGAATCGGTTAAATTCGGATTCCAAAGCAGTTTTCCCTGAATAAAACAGAATAGTCCCCCTAGCAGCCGTGGCACTCCGCAGTACCATATTCCTTTTACATTATTTTTGTAGGCAAAGCGTAATTTCTCTCTATTTGCATCGTGGGAGAAAATTGTCGCATGAGTGTTATTATAGTTCATCGGGTAGTCGAAAAGACACAATTGATTTGGAACGATTTTTTTCCATCCTTTAAAATTATTGAGAAATACCTTATTGAGAGGACAGTTAAAGCCGTGCGATTGACATAGGGCTCCTCCTGCGGTGTATGGACAAAGCTGAACACGGACGTTTTCTGCGGGTTTGATCTTTGAGGGAGGATACTCTGTTGCTACAGTATATGCTAATGCTATAATTATCTTGTCTGGATGTTTTTTTCTAACGTAGCCTGCGACCTTGTTAAGACAATGCAGATAACGATCGGTGAGAAAAGGTGTGTATGCCCCCTTTTTTTTCGCTCTTACAGGATCAAGCGCGCGGCACTCTTTGCATTCGCACCATCCATGCGAATCGGCGGCAGATATTGAAAAGTATTTCCCAGAACCGCAGTTAGTCATCCATATATCGACTTGTTTCTTTAGAATATTCAGCAACAATGGATTGGATAGACAGACGTGCCCTGAATTGGGTATAGGATTGCCAATTGCATCCTTTGCGCGAAATTCAGGATGCGCATCAAAATCAATCTGTGGGATAAGAGTTGGGATTGTATGAGTTTGAATATCAGAGTGTAAGGCACGCCGCCAATTTATAACGCCCCATGAAACAGGAGGTGTCACAGAAATTTTTTTATTTTTAAACACGTTAGAATTAAAGCTAGCAAAAACACTAAAACCAAATCTTGTCAGGGCATAACCATTATATTCTCTACCGTATAATCCACCAAACGCTGGCTCTATTATCCGTATTTCAAATGCGGGATTTTTTATTTCGTATATATTCTTGTTCATAGCATGCTTAATTCGCGGAACAATTTCGCAATAAGGGCCATAGTACCTCCAACCAAGATGCTCAAGGAAACGATAGGCTCCGTAAAGAGTGCCAGCTTCCTTATCTCCAAAAATGCCAACAGCTCCGTCCCTACAGGCCAAAACATATCCATCGGATTTCAGAATCTTGATGTCGGACTCGCCAATAAGACCTACCTGTTTAGCTAATTCTCCTAAATAGATATTCCCTTTTTCAGCAATCTTTACCGCTCCACCGAGCACCTTCACGGAAATTTCTGTCCCAACCATATCTTTTAAATAATGACGCAACTCTTCAATTGCCAAACTATCCCACAGAGATGATTTCTCAGCAATCATTATTTTATATATTCCAGTATTTTTAGTTTTTCCCATCTTTGAATTATTTTCCAAAGCCAAGGCATTTAAATTGAAGACAGCCAGGGAAAGGACTATTGCTCTCACTACAAGTGAAATTATTTTCAGGACTAATCTCCTTTTGCTAAAAGACGTGCGGATGATTTAAGCGTTATACAGGTACCATGAAGATTCGTGCGTAAATATACGATAAGCTTTATCTGGTGCTGAGTTATTTTTTATCCACTCTTGTCATTGCTATTTTGCCGGTTCTGGCGATTTCCGCTATTCCAAACGGTCTTACTAAATCCAAAAACGTGTTTAGCTTTTTCTCATCTCCATCTATTTCCACTATTAGATGCTTTGGACTCATGCTCACTATTTTACACTGAAAAGTCTCAACGATCTGGGTCAATTTCGTATATTTGTTTGCATCATAAGCAAGTTTTATTAGCATGAATTCGCGGTCTATTATATCCTTTCCTGTTAAATCCTGAACCTTTATCACATCTATAAGTTTATTGAGCTGTTTTGTGATTTGCTCAAGAACTTTCTCATCTCCTTCTGTAACAATAATCATTCTGGAGATTGTCGGATCTTCAGCAGTCGCACCTACAGACAAACTTATTATATTAAATCCTCTTCCACTAAAAAGCCCGCTTATTCTTGAAAGAACACCAAACTTGTTTTCAACCTGACAAGATATTATGTGTTTCATTTTATTATTTTATCCTTTCTATGCTAATCCGGAAAGCATTTCTGTTAAACTTGCGCCTGCAGGCACCATAGGAAATACATTTTCTTCCGGGGCTACTATAAAGTCCAGGACAAACGGTGCATCAGTTTTTATGGCTTCTTTAAGCGCTCCTTCAACATCCTTTTTGCATGTAACTTTCAGCCCTTTTGCTCCATAAGCTTCAGCTATTTTTACAAAATCAGGATTATTGTCAAGAATCGTATGTGAATACTTCTTTTCGTAAAACAATTCCTGCCACTGTCTTACCATTCCAAGACAGCCGTTATTTAAAATTGCTACTTTAACGTTTATATTATTTTTAACAGCTGTACCAAGCTCCTGAATATTCATCTGAAAACTACCGTCTCCAGCTATATCAAAAACAACTTTATCAGGACATCCCATTTTGGCTCCAATAGCTGCAGGAAAACCAAAACCCATTGTGCCAAGACCGCCGGAAGAAATAAATGTTCTGGGCTTTGTATATCTAAAAAATTGAGCCGCCCACATTTGGTTCTGTCCAACCTCTGTTGTTATAATGGCTTCTCCGTTTGTAACTTCCTCTATCTTTTCCACAACATACTGAGGTTTGATACCCTCGCCATCATCTTCATATGCTAGAGGAGATTTCTTTTTCCATGCTTCTATCTTGCCATTCCATTGTTCCCTTGTTCTTGGTTTTATATATTTAGTAAGTTCTTCAAGAACTTTTTTAACATCTCCAACTATAGGGATATCAGTTTTAATGTTTTTCCCTATAGCAGTAGGGTCAATATCTATGTGAATTACAGAGGCATGCGGGGCAAATTCACTGACTTTTCCAGTTATCCTGTCGTCAAACCTTGCTCCAACCGCAATAATGAGATCTGAATTCATGATTGCATGATTTGCGTATTGAGTTCCATGCATACCAAGCATATTTAGAGATAATCTGTGATTGTCAGGGAAACCTCCTTTACCCATAAGAGTAACAGTAACTGGAATATCACTTTTTTCGGCAAATTCTTTTACGAGAACATTCGAGCCCTGAGAAGCAATAACTCCCCCGCCAATATATAAAACAGGTTTTTCGGATTTATTAATAGCTTCTGCAGCCTTCTTAATCTGCCTAATATTTCCGATATATGTAGGTTTATAGCTTTTAATATCAGCCTTTTCAGGATATGAAAAATCAGTCTTATTTACCATTACATCCTTAGGTAAATCTATAAGAACCGGACCAGGTTTACCTGTAGAAGCAATATAAAAAGCTTCTTTAATTGTTTGAGCCAAGTCAGCCACATTTCTAACAAGATAATTGTATTTTGTTATAGGTCTTGTTATTCCAACAATATCAGCCTCCTGGAATGCATCATTACCTATCATTGATGTTAGCACCTGTCCGGTTAATGCAACAAGAGGGATAGAATCCATATATGCATTAGCTATCCCTGTTACCAGATTAGTTGCTCCGGGCCCTGATGTAGCAAGGCAGACTCCCACCTTTCCTGTAGCTCTTGCATAACCATCAGCAGCATGAGCTGCTCCCTGTTCATGCCTAACCAGAATATGCCTGATTTCTTTTGTTGCATATAGTTCATCATATACATCCAGCAGCACACCGCCCGGGAAGCCGAATATGACCTCTACTTTCTCTTTCTTTAAGCTTTCTATAAGTATTTTAGCTCCGCTTAGTTTCAAAATATCACCCCTTTTTAAATATTGCTCCGGAACTTGCTGAAGACACCATCTGTGAATATCTATACATATATCCAGATTTTATCTTCGGTTCCGGCTTTTTCCATTTACTCAATCTATCTCTAATTTCCTTATTAGTTAACTTAATATTTAATTCTCTAGCAGGTATGTCTATTTCAACAGTATCTCCATCCTTTACTATAGCAAGTGAACCGCCTTCAGCTGCTTCGGGAGATATATGTCCGATAGCTGCCCCGCGCGTGCCGCCTGAAAACCTGCCGTCAGTTAATAGAGCTACACTATCCGCTAGCCCAATGCCTGCAAGCGCTGCAGTAGGAGAAAGCCCCTCTCTCATTCCAGGACCACCCTTCGGCCCTTCATAACGAAGAACAATAACATCTCCCTTCCTGATTTTTTTATTCATTATATCTTTCATAGCTTCTTCTTCAGAGTCAAAAACCCTTGCAGGCCCTGAATGCTTCATCATATTAGGACTGACAGCAGACTGCTTAACAACAGCTCCGTCAAGCGCTAGATTGCCTCTCAATATGGCAATTCCTCCTTCCTTAGAATAAGGCTTTTCTATGGGTCGTATAACCTCTTTATTGAGAATCTCACATCCTGCAATATTCTCAGAAACTTTCTTGGTCGTTACTGTTAAGCATTTCTTATTTATTACTCCCAGTTTACTGATCTCTGCCATTACTGCATGTACTCCACCAGCTTCATCAAGATCCTCAAGATGATATTTGCCTGCCGGTGATAGTCTACATAAATTCGGCACCTTTTTGCTTATTTTATCAAAAAGGCTAAGATCAAATTCTATCCCAGCTTCATTTGCGATAGCTGGCAGATGAAGAACTGTATTAGTTGAACTGCCAAGCGCCATTTCTACAGCTATTGCATTCTTAAAAGCGTCAAGTGTTGCAATGTCCCTTGGCTTAATATTCTTCTTTATAAGTTCGATTATCTGCGCCCCTGCTTCTTTAGCAAGCCTTATCCTTCTAGCATCAACAGCGGGTATCGTCCCATTTCCAGGCAATCCCAACCCTAATGCTTCGCTAAGACAATTCATTGAGTTCGCAGTGAACATGCCTGAACAGGAACCACATCCAGGACATGCCTTCTCTTCTATTTCAAGAAGCTCTTTTTCTTTCATCTTACCACCTGCCACAGCTCCAACCGCCTCAAAAACACTTATTAGATCTATCGCCTCTTTCCCAATCTTACCTGCCATCATAGGACCGCCGCTTATTATGATTGCTGGAATATTTACTCTGAGCGCTGCCATAAGCATGCCGGGAACGATCTTATCGCAATTAGTAACAAGCACAAGTCCATCAAAAGGGTGAGCTCTTGCCATAACCTCTACTGAGTCCGCAATTAGTTCTCTGGAACCAAGAGAATATTTCATGCCTTCATGATTCATGGCAATACCGTCACATACCCCAATTACCCCAAACTCCATAGGTGTTCCGCCAGCCATATAAACACCCGCTTTAACAGCCTTAACTATTTGATCAAGATGAATATGTCCGGGAATAATCTCATTAAAGGAATTTGCTATTCCTATAATGGGTCTTGAAAGCTCCCTGTCGCTATAGCCGCTAGCTTTTAAAAGCGAGCGGTGAGGCGCTCTTGATATTCCTTTTTTCATCAAATCACTGCGCATCCCTATTCCTCCGTAATTAAAAACTCACAACTAAAAATTCTTTTATCTGGCGGGAGCGACGGGACTCGAACCCGCAACACCCAGATCGACAATCTGGTACTCTAACCAGTTGAGCTACGCCCCCTAAAAAAAGTTGCAGTTATTTCTGGTGGGCGGTACTGGGTTTGAACCAGTGACATCCTGCTTGTAAGGCAGGCGCTCTCCCAGACTGAGCTAACCGCCCGAAAGAACTAGTATATAAAAAGTAGATATGCTTAGCAAGTAAAAAAAAATAGAATTTTGTATGGATTTTTATGTTAGGTAATGATATAATTTTATGTAGATTTTTTGATGAAACAGTCAGATTTTAAGGAGTAGAATTAATGAGTAAAAGACCAAATTGGGATAGTTATTTTATGAAGATAATGGAAACAATAGCCTCCCGAGCTACTTGCGGACGCGGGCGAGCTGGTTGTGTAATTGTTAGGAACAACCATATTCTCTCTACCGGTTATGTTGGTTCTCCGCCGGGACTGGCTCATTGCGATGAAGTTGGGCATTTGATGATTAAGTCAACAGAAGAAGGAGATGATTCGGGAAAGTTACATGATCATTGTGTCCGCACAATACATGCTGAACAAAATGCTATTGTGCATGCGGCCAGAATAGGCGTGGCTTTGGAAGGCGCTACTCTTTATGTCAAGATGGAGCCGTGTTCAGTATGTGCCCGCATAATAATCGCTGCCGGTATCAAACGGGTTGTATGTCAAAAAAAATATCATACTGCTGGTTTAACCAGAGAAATGTTCAAACAAGTTGGCATTCAGCTTGATGTCTTAAATGATAAAGAGGTAGATTACGAGGAGTAAAAAAATTTTGCCTTGACACACTATATGTTGGGTGTTATATTTTTTTTTGCACAATATAGGGGATTATTTTAAATGAAGTGTCCGTTCTGCGCTCATCAAGAAGACAAGGTAATTGATTCCAGAGAAAGCATGGAAAATAATGTTATAAAACGAAGAAGAGAGTGTTTGAAATGCAAAAAGAGATTTACTACTTATGAAAAGATAGAGTTGATTCCAATTATGGTTGTTAAAAAAGATAATCGCAGAGAGGAGTTTGACAGGGAGAAACTTCTAAATGGCATTGTAACAGCCTGTGGGAAAAGACCTATAAGCATGGAGATTTTGGAGCAGATAGTAAATGATATAGAGAGAAAACTCTGGAATGACATGAATAAGGAGATTGCCTCAGAAGAAATAGGTGAACTGGTCATGAAAAAGCTGCACGATTTGGATGCAGTTGCATATGTAAGATTCGCTTCAGTATATCGTCAATTTGAAGACGCAGGGGATTTCCTGGACCATGCAAAGACTATAATCAAAAATAGGGGATGTTAAAAATGACAAATAAACGCGCACTTACCTCAGTTAGAAAAAGGGATGGCAGAGTAGCTCCGTTTGATGAAAACAAGATCATGCAGGCTATTTTAAAAGCTGCAGCAGCTGTTGGCGGACAGGATAAAGCGGTAGCTGAGGAATTAACCAATGCTATAACTTCATATCTTGAGCAAAACTTCAGAGATAAGATCCCGGAAATAGAAGAGATTCAGGATATTGTAGAGAAAGTGCTTATTGAAACAGGGCATGCTAAAACATCTAAGGCGTATATCCTCTATAGAAATGAGCGCAGCCGACTACGGGAAATGCTTCAGGTTAGAAAGGAGAAGAAAACAAAGGCAACAACTACTGATCTATCTCTTTTTGTATCAACTATTACTGCTGATGAAATTCTTCCATGGAATAAAGCAAAAATATCAATGGCTCTTGTAAAAGAAGCCGGTGTGTCTCAGTCAATAGCAGACAAAATAGCCACATCTGTTGAAGAAAACATCTTTACGTCCGGTCTTACACAGATATCTACATCACTTATAAGAGAGCTGGTGGATAATGAGCTGTTTATCAATGGATATAAACAAAAACTTTCAAAACAGCAGGTATTGGGAATGCCAATATTTGACATAGAGCAGCTTGTTTTTTCAAAAAGCAATGAGAACTCCAATATTGCTGTTAACAATCCTGAAGCGATAAACCTAACAATTGCAGAGAGCACCTTAAAACAATATGCCTTGCGGAAGATATTTAGTCCGGAACTTGCCGAAGCGCATCTTAAAGGCGTAATCCATTTGCATGATCTTGGCTATCCTACAAGGGTATATTGTTCTTCGCATTCTCTGGAATACATAAAAAAATATGGTCTTGAATTGGTAAATTTAGACACCTCTTCAGCTCCGGCTTCTCACGCCAGAACCCTAACAGGACACTTAAATACGTTCTTAGCATCCATGCAAGCTTATTATGCAGGAGCTCTGGGTGTTGGGTATATAAATATCTTCTATGCTCCGTATGTTGTTGGAATGAGCGAGAAGGAAATGCGCCAGGAGGCGCAGTATCTGATCTTTAGCGCCAGCCAAAATGCGTTCAGCCGCGGAGGACAGACATTGTTTTTGGATTTTAATATCCATACAGGTATCCCTGGATATCTGAAAAATATTGAAGCTATAGGACCAAAGGGAGAATATACAGGCAAGACTTATGCAGAGTATGAACCATGGGCTCAGAAATTTACTAAGGCAATGATGGATGTATGGAGAGCTGGGGACCGCTATGGAAATGTATTTGCATTTCCTAAAATGGATCTGCATATAAGCGAAGATACATTCAATGATCCAAACCAGCTTGAACTCTTAAAATATGCGTGTAAAATAGCAAGTGAGAATGGTACTCCGTATTTTGTGTTTGACAGGGATGAGGTTACACTCAGTGCCTGCTGTCGTCTGAGAACACAAATAAAAGATGATTATATGATAAAGCATCCTGAAAGTATGCGCTTCTGTGGATTTCAGAATGTTACCATAAATCTGCCGCAAGCAGCCTACAGAGCTGGCAAAGGGAATATAGACGGCATTTATAAGGAAATTGAGCATGCAATGGATTTAGCTATGAAAGCTCACATACAAAAGAAGAAATTTATTACATCCCTTATGAAGGATAAAACCATGCCATTATGGCAGATTGGTAAAAAGGCAAAGGATGGAAGAAATTATGTAGATCTGGATGAGGCTACTTATATAATTGGTATTATAGGTCTTAATGAATGTGTTCAGCATTTAACCGGAAAGGAGCTTCATGAAGACGAGGATATATATAAGCTGGGGCTTAAGATAATCTCCTTTATGAATCTGACCACTAAAAAATATGAGCAAAAACACGGATTAAGAGTTGCGCTTGAAGAGTCACCGGCAGAGAGCGCAGCAAGACGTCTTGCAAAGGTAGATATGAGAGAATACCCTGAAAGCAAGAGTGTAGTAAAAGGCAATATGGCTCAGGATGAATACTATTATACTAATTCTATCCATTTCCGCGCAGATGCCCCTATAGGTTTGGTGGAAAGAATAGAAAAGCAGGCGAAGTTTCATACAATGATAGAATCAGGCGCTATCCTGCATGCGTTTATTGGAGAAGCAAAGCCTTCTCCTGAGAGCATATTCAATCTTGTTAAGAAGACTTTTTATAATACAAAGGCTGCTCAATTAGCCATATCTCCTGAATTTACAATCTGTAATAGCTGTAAAAAGACTACGCGGGGTTTAGTTGATACATGCGGTAATTGCGCCAGCACAGATGTGTATGGTATAACAAGGATCGTTGGATATTTCAGCAGAGTAAACAACTGGAATAAATCAAAACTTGGCGAATTAGGAGATAGACAAAAGGGACAGTATAAAGTAGCATAAAAGGAGATTCCATTATGGCAGAGAACAGGACTATAAAATTGTTTGGGAAGCCTGGATGCGCAAAGTGCATGACTACAAAAAATAAACTGGAGTTCTTTATCCCAAAATGGAATGTGTCTAATCAGGTTAAGATGTCTTTCTATGATATGGACACGGTTGAGGGATTAGCAGAAGGGGCATTTTATGATGTAGATAACGTTCCGACAACAATAGTTGAAAAAGACGGCAAAGAAATAAAGAGATGGGAACTGGAAGTTCCTCCATCAAAAGAAATGGAAGTACTGGTTAAATAAAATTTTAAATTAATAAGGAAATGGATATGGAAGCAAGAAAGTTTTTATTATGCATTATTTGTCTAAGCATAATTCTAGTTGGATTATCTAATGTAGATTGCGCAGAGAACATTATTAAGAATCCTGGCTTTGAGATTAAAAAAACAGATGCAAATCTTCCTGAGAACTGGTTTCTAAATCTGTGGAGCAAGTCTCAAGGCACAGCTGAGTTGTCTGAAAATAGTCATTCGGGAAAATATTCTGTAAGATTAAAGTGGCTTTCAGGAGATGCAAATATTGTTCTTCTCGCAGGTCTAAAAAATTATGTATTGGGCAAACAGACGTTTGTCTTAACATGCTACTTAAAAACCAGTGAAAAAGGGGTAGGTTTTTGCTCCTTTCAGACAAGAGACAAAAACAATAAACAACTTCAATTTAAGTATTCAAAACGGCTCAAGAACAAGACTAAATGGACTAAATTGAAGTGGGAATTTACTACAGCTCCTGAAACTCAGAAGTTGTATATATGGTTGAGAAATGGAGGAAGAGGATCTGTTTGGTTTGACGATGTTTTATTGGAAGAGACACACTGAGTAAATTTATTCAACCTTCTCTAAGGCTACAGCTCTTAACGTCTTTTTCCCTCTGTTGTCAAATCTTACCTGTATTTTTCTACTATAATTTGAAGTTCCGTATTTATCCATATTTTTAATCACGATACCTTCTTCGCCTACAAGTCCTTTTTTAGAGCCAATGTACTTTACTCTATCACCAATTGAAAATGTTGCATAAGATCGCCGGGCACCTATATCGCTTCCGAATGTGTCGCCAGAACAGGAATAAGGGTATTTCCCCTCATAGATTTCGTATCTTATCCAAATATCTTTATCATTTTCGTCTTTTTTCTGATAACGTTTCCACCTGGAATAATAATGTGATTCTTTAACCTTTATTTTTTTAAGAGCTTCATCAGAATCTGCTTTTTGCTTTTCTATCTCTTCCTTAGTAAATTTTATAGTCTTCTCTTTCCCATCTATATTTACCTTTATTTCTGCGGATATATTTTGATCCTTATTCTCATCCTTATTCTCAGCAGAGACATAGATGTGCTGAATAAACGGAAACAGACAAAATACAAATACCAATATAACCTTCTTCATGCTTTTATTCCCTCCCCTTTCTCTGAAATTACCTATAATAATTCTAGCATTAGAAAATGGTTAATACAATCAAAACCTCGCTCGTCGTCATTTTTATTGACCTACGTAAATACCTTTGATAACATATACTAGTTTTTTGCCAAATCATACGGGGCGTAGCGCAGCTTGGCTTAGCGCGCCTGCCTTGGGAGCAGGAGGCCGGAGGTTCGAATCCTCTCGCCCCGACTAAATTAGATTATGAATGATAGGGAAAGGTTATGGGAAAGATAAAAAGAGCACTGGTAAGTGTGTCTGATAAAACAGGAATCGTTGAATTTGCTAAAGAACTGAACAAAATGAGTATAGAGATACTCTCAACAGGAGGCACAAAAAAGGCGCTTGAAGAAGCAGGAGTATCTGTAAAAGGAGTGTCTGAATTTACAGGTTTCCCGGAGATGCTTGATGGCAGAGTGAAGACCCTGCATCCTAAAATCCATGGAGGGCTTCTTGCGGTCAGGAGTAACAAGGAGCATATGAAACAGGTTAAGAATTATTCTATTGGACTTATTGATATGGTTGTAGTTAATCTATATCCGTTTCAAAAGACCATAGCCAAGGAGGGAACATCTCTTGAAGAGGCAATAGAAAATATTGATATTGGAGGCCCGACAATGCTTCGCAGTGCAGCGAAGAATCATAGAGATGTTACTGTTGTAACAGACCCTGATGATTATGTACTCATTATTGATGAGCTTAAGAATTCTGGGGAAATATCTCTTGAGATGAGACAGAGACTTGCTGTTAAGGTGTTCAGGCATACTGCAGATTATGACAGTGCTATAGATAAATATCTCAGTGAGAACTTGTCTAACGAAAAAATACTAAGGCTAAAATTTACTCAAGGAGTATCTCTAAGATATGGAGAAAATTCACATCAGTCAGCTAGTTTTTATATAAATAAAGATTGTTCGGAATCAAACCTTGCCACAGGAAAAATTTTGCATGGTAAAGAAATGTCTTATAACAATTATGTAGACGCAAACGGTGCTTTTGAAGCAGTAAAAGATATCAAAGAGCAGATTGGAGCCGTTGTGGTCAAGCATACAAATCCATGCGGGTACGCTACAGGCAGGACATTAAAAGAAGCTGTTGAAAAAGCATGGATGGGAGATCCAATATCTGCTTTTGGGTCAATTGTTGCTGTTACAAGAAAACTTGATTTAGAGACTGCAGAATTTCTGAAAGGAAAGGATACAGAGCATCTAACCTATGCGAAACAGGGAGATAAGTACGTGCCTCAAGAAGTTAAAACAAAGCATGTGGAGGTTATAATTGCTCCGGGATATGACAAAGATGCTTTGGCTCTATTAAAATCCGAAGGTAAAGTATTGCGAATTCTTGAAGTAGCGTCCCTTGACGTGGGTAAGCATGAAAGATTTACATATAGAAAAATCGTAGGCGGCGTGCTTGAGCAGGACAGAGACTTGAAAGTTTTTGATACATTTGACGTTGTTACAAAAGCATTGTTCCCTGACAATAAAAAAGAGCTGGCTAAGTTTGCATATAAAGCGTGCAAGCATACTAAATCTAACGCAATTGTTCTTTGCAGAGAATATATGCCTGGATATTTTCAGGTGCTGGGTATGGGTGCCGGTCAGCCAAACAGGGTTGATTCTTTACGTAAGTTAGCAATTCCAAAAGCAGCGGAAAATCTACAGATTGAGTATGACATGCTGAAACCAGAAGGCTCATTGGATGATTATATAAAAGGAGCAATGTCAGAACTGGTTCTTGCTTCTGATGCATTCTTTCCGTTTTCTGACACTGTTGAAGAAGCGGCTAGTTTTGGTATTCGCTATATTATCCAGCCGGGCGGGTCAAAACGTGATGATGCCTCAATATCCAAGGCTGACGAGCTCGGTATAGCCATGGTATTTACCAGAATGCGGCATTTCTTACACTAAATTAGAACTCAATAAAGCATTTGACAAGGTATCTCCTACAACATACGTCTTGAATGTTTGTTGCATAAAACAACAAGGGAATTATTAATGACTTCACGGGAAATTGTGCGTCACACTCTTGATTATGATAATCCGGAGAGAGTCGCGCGATCATTCGAGGATTCTGATTTTTACAGAGTCAGCTGTTCCGTAAAGACACACGCCACAGATTGGAAAGATATGGGCGGTAGCAGGTGGGAGCGTGCCGATGAGTGGGGCAACCTTTGGGCCAGAGTAGACTCGACATCGAAAGGTGAAGTCATAAGAGGTGTTCTGGAAGATATTGCCGAGATCAATACATATGAGTTCCCGAATTATTCCCAACCAAAGGACTACATAAACGTTAAACAGCAAAGAGAGAAAAATCTGCATAAATGGTTGATTGGCTCAATGCCTGGATTTACATTCAACATTGCACGAAAAATGCGTAAGCTCGATCAGTACCTGATGGATTTGATCGTTGAAAAAGACCGCATGCATGGACTGCATGACAGGATTGATGTTATGCTGGAAGACATGATTCGGAACTACGCCTTGACCGGCGTTGACTGTATCATGTTTCCCGAAGACTGGGGCATCCAAAACCAAACACTCATCAGCCCCGAGATGTGGAGAGAAGAATTCTTTCCTAGATTCGTGAAACTTTGCGGCATTGCTCATGAACTTGGAGTTAGGGTTTTTATGCATTCCTGTGGTCAAATCGAGGCAATAGTTCCAGGTCTTATAGAAGCTGGGATCGACGTCTTGCAGTTTGATCAGCCCGATTTGCATGAGATCGACAACTTGGCAAGACACCAACAGCGGAGCAATATTACTTTCTGGTGTCCTGTGGATATTCAAACCACGCTTCAACTTCGCGATCAAAACATCATCCGGGCCAAAGCAAAAGAAATGCTAGATAAACTATGGAAAGGACACGGGGGATTTATAGCAGGATATTACAACGATAATGCTTCCATTGGTCTTGATCCAAAATGGCAGGAATATGCATGTGACGAATTTATGAAACATGGAATTCAATCTAACTACGCTTGATGATAATAAATCGTAGCGATTGCTGTTACTACGAAGCGTAGCCGAAGCAATCCGTGAGATTGTCTGTGTCCAGCCAGTACAATTTCTTGTGAAGAATTAAGCTTTATGCTAGGATATTATCTAAAATAATAAAGTGACTTATACTTCAGTTAGATGATGATGGGGAAAAAAGAGAAAAGAGTCCTAGTTCTCGGAGCAGGAATAGCAGGTATTACTTCAGCTTTAGAGATTGCGGATAGAGGAATAACTGTTCATTTAGTAGAAAAAAATTCTTCAATAGGCGGACATGTTCAAAGATTTTGCTGTAAAGCTTTAGATGATGTTTGCACAAAATGCGGTGCTTGTCTTCTAAAGGACAGGATAGACAGAATAAAGATTCATCCTAATGTTAAAATATATTTAGATTCAGATATATCCGATATTTTAAGATCCAAGTCTAACTTTTCCATTCAAATAAAGCATGGTAATAAAAACAGCTTCGTAGAGGTAGATGCAATAATTGTTGCAACTGGTTTTACTCCTTTTGATGCAAGAACAAAAGGCAGATTTGGTTATGGGAGAATCCCTTATGTTTTTACAGGACTGGATCTTGAAGAGCACTTCAAAGAAAATGAAGAATTAGATGAAATCCCAAAGAAAGCAGCATTTATACAGTGTGTGGGGTCCAGAGACGAACACCTAAACAAGGGCTATTGTTCAAGAGTATGCTGTCGTTATGCTTTGAGACTTACCCTGATGCTCAGAGAAACCTTTCCTGAAATTAAGGTAGATATCTTCTATATGGATATTCAGTCTTCAGGCAAAGAATTCAATATGTTATATGATCGGTGTAAGGACGATTCAGGGATAGAGTTCATAAAGAGCATACCGACAAGAGCGCAGGAAATTCCTGAGACTAAGTCAGTAAGGATTTTGTATGAAGATACAGCAAAGGCTAAACTTGTTGAGAGGGATTATGATCTTCTTGTTCTTTCTATAGGCATAATGCCATCAGAAGAGAGCAAAATGATTGAGGGTCTCCTTGGGCTCAATACAGACGAGTTTGGTTTTTTTGAACCTGTTGATAACTTTTCTACAAAGACAAATGTTCAAGGTGTTTTTCTATCAGGTACGTGTGAAGGGCCAAAGAGTATACTAGAATCTATTCAACACGCAGAGAAAACCGCACTGGATGTGATGGAGTACTTGTGAGTAAACGAATTAAAGTAAACAGAGTCATTCTTATAATTGGCGGAGGTATTGCAGGAATAACTGCTGCAGTATACCTTGGGAAACAAGGACATAAAGTAACTATAATTGAAAGAGAAGAAAAGCTGGGTGGCAGGTTAAATGATCTTTTTAGCGTATATGGTTTTGACATATCTCCAAAAGACTTTGTCTCTCAGCAAATATCAAAATTAACGAAACTTTTAAATATAACTGTATTTACCTCTGCAGAGTTACTGGAAACAAAAGGACATGTAGGAAATTTTAAATCAAAAATCAAAACTCCCCGAAGGACAAGTCTACGGGGCAGGCAAAACTCAAAACTAGTTGAAATCAAGCATGGAGCAATTATTGCCGCAACGGGAATTGATATATCCGCGCCAAAGATGCAGTATGAATCCCAAAAAATAATTAGTCATACTCAACTTGAGAATTACATAGAAAACAGCAGGATAATCCCGAAAACTTTCGGGGCTTTCGGGACAAAAGTTATATTTCTATGTGATTTTGACAGTGAAGATTTTCAGATAATGGCATTATCTACATTAAAGAATGCCCTGCTTCTTAGAGAAAAATTGAGTTGTGAAGTGTCTGTCTTATCCCGCAACATAAAAGTCGCCGGTAAGAAGTTTGAGCAATTATATACAACTGCCAGAGAAAAAGGAGTTGTATTTTCTACTGTAGAGGAAATAGATATAAGAGATATTCAACTGAAGTGTGACTGGCTGGTAATTGGGGAGAAGATTATTCCCAGCCAGGGCACAGAAGAACTCTCGGAAATACTTGGTGTTGAGAGAGATAAACAAGGGTTTTTTCAGAATAATAATGTTCACTTTATGCCAAATTTGTCAAATAGAAAAGGCATATTCTTTGCAGGAGCATGTCATATTGATGCAGGGCTGAATGATATATTAGATGATTCATTGACAACTGCATATGCTGCACATAACCTGCTTGCAAATGATATTATAGAAATTGCAGAGAAAACAGCAGAAGTAGATGAGGAAAAATGCGCGCTTTGTCTTACATGCATACGTTCATGTCCTCATAAAGCAATAGATATAGATTTTTCCCATGAAGCAGGCAATAAAACCGCAAAGATTATTGAAGAGGCATGTTTTGGATGTGGGATCTGCGCATCCCTGTGCCCTGCAAGCGCAATACAGCTCAGGGGATATGAGGATGAGAAGATAGTTAGATTGATAGGATGATTTTATAATGCCATATAAACCAAATATAACTATATTCTGCTGTGAGAATTCAGTTTATGAAACTGCGATAGAGGTTAGTAGTGATCACAGTAATATTCAGGTTATAAAACTGCCATGTTCAGGTAAGCTCAGCAGTATTCATATAGTTAAATGTTTTGAATCCGGCAAAGACATGGTTCTAGTAATTGCATGCATAGAAGAAGCATGCCACTTTATAAATGGGAATATAAGAGTTGAAAAAGTTGTAGAAGCTACTCGTAACAGGTTGAAGGAATTGGATATTGAGGATAAACGCTTGCAAATTCTCAGTTTTGCACCTAATATGGAAGAGAAATTTCGTAGTGCTTTTAAGGATGTAATGTTACAGGCCTCAGAGCTTGGACCAATATATAAGAAATGGAAGAAAGGAGGTATTTGAAGGATAAAAAATAAATTACTAACGCGTATATAACTGAAAGTGTAAAGAAAAAAGGAGGAATGGAATGAAGAAGTTTATAGCTACATCAATAGTAATGGCACTGGTTTTTTCTGCAAGTATCGCTACTTTTGCTCAGGAAGGAGAGTCATTGGTAGGACAAACAAATCAGGCAACTAGGGAATTACTCTTTATACCGACATGGCTGCCGGCACCGGTTATCGCACCATTTGTATCAATCCCATGGAAGTTGTTTACATGGCGTGCTAAGCCAGAGGATTATCCTTTAAGGTCTAATCTTTATCGCGAAAAAGAGAAAAAGACCATATTTGAGGTTCTTATAGCTACTCCTATAATAGCTGCAGAATCGCTTGTTACGGGTCTTGTGTGGGGTGTTCCGCTTGGCATATGGGAGATGATAAGATGGGGCAAACCCGGATATTTTGGACGTACTATTCAGGTTGCACATAATAGATGCTATGAGTTTCATATAAGATATCTGAATCAGGCAGGATACTAAACCATATGTCTGCGAAGATAATAGATGGTAAGGCAATTGCTGCCGAGATGCAGCAGGAGATGAAAGCTGAAGTAGAGGCTCTTAAGGATAAATACGGTCTGACTCCCGGGCTTGCTGTTGTGCTTGTAGGGGATAATCCAGCTTCAAAGGTTTATGTGAATATGAAAAAAAAGGCCTGCGCAAGGCTGAAGATATATTCTGAGGAGCACAAACTGCCGCGGGAAACTCCGGAACATGACCTGCTGGAACTTATTAATAAGCTCAATGCAAATGAAAAAATTCATGGCATTCTTGTTCAGCTTCCTCTGCCGGACCATATTAATGAGGATAAAGTTCTTAACACCATTGATCCATCAAAGGATGTTGACGGCTTTCATCCGGTAAATGTCGGTAATCTTGTTGTTGGAAAGCCTTCTTTCCTGCCGTGCACACCATATGGCATTCAGCAGCTTCTTCTTAAAAGCGGTATTCAGATTGAAGGGAAACATGTTGTTGTAGTTGGTAGAAGTAATATTGTAGGAAAACCTGTTGCTCTAATTCTGCTTCAAAAAGCGCAGGATGCCAATGCAACAGTCACTGTATGCCATTCACGAAGCGGTGACTTGTCTTACTATACCAAACAGGCGGATATATTGATTGCTGCTATTGGAAAAGCGGAAATGATAAAAAAAGATATGGTTAAACAAGACGCAGTGGTTATAGATGTGGGAGTTAATCGGGTTGATGATCCAAACTCAGAAAGGGGATACAAGCTTGTTGGGGATGTGGATTTTGATCAAGTAAAAGAAATAGCAAGCGCCATTACCCCTGTTCCAGGTGGAGTTGGGCCTATGACAATTACAATGCTTATGCATAACACTATAAAAGCTACGAGAAAGCAGAAAGAGATAAGATGATAGTTGCTGACAGAAAGCCTCTTCAGGAAATCATGGATATGATTGGAGACTGCGAGAAACTGCTTATTGTTGGCTGTAATGCTTGTGTAGCGATTTGTATGGCAGGTGGGGAGAAAGAGGTCTCTGAACTAGCTTCTTTAATTAAAATAGCCAAGAAGAAGCAAGGTAAGAGCATAGAAATTACAGAACAAGTTACAGAACGTCAGTGCGAGGAGGAGTTTGTTAAAGAAATAGAGAAAGAAATCAAAGGACACGATATTATACTGTCAATGGCTTGTGGAGTAGGAGTGCAGCTCATTGCAAAGATGTATGAAGGGAAACTAGTTTATCCTGCGCTTAATACAAAGTTTATGGGTCTGCCAGAGGAGCAGGGGCAGTGGGCTGAAACATGTGCTGGATGCGGAGACTGCAGACTGGCAGATTTCGGAGGCATATGTCCTGTTACAAGATGTTCAAAGAGTCTGCTTAATGGTCCGTGCGGAGGCTCAGTAGATGGTAAATGCGAGGTGGATCCGGATAATATCGAGTGCGCATGGCAATTAATCTATGACAAAATGAAACTTCTTGGACAGCTTGATAAACTTCTAAAAATAGAGCCTGCAAAGAGTTGGAAGACCTCAAGAGATGGTGGCCCAAGAAAAGTCATCAAAGAAGAAGTAAGGCTGTGATAACTCATGAAATCAGGAAGTAATCTTGAAAAAATTTTAAATTCTGGCAAATTTGCTGTTACTGCAGAATTAGGACCTCCCAAAAGCGCAAATAAAGAGTTTGTTATAAAGCGGGCGCAAATATTAAAAAACTATGTAGATGCAACAAACCTTACTGACAATCAGACTGCAATAGTCAGAATGTCCAGTATAGCTGCAGCCAGAATAATTCTGGACGAGGATGTTGAGCCCGTAATCCAAATAACCTGTCGAGATCGCAACAGGATTGCTATACAGAGCGATGTTCTTGGCGCAGCTGCATTAGGAGTAAAGAATATTCTATGTATTACCGGTGATCATCAGTGCTTTGGAAATCATCCTGATTCAAAGAATGTATTTGACATCGATTCTATCCAGCTTGTAGGTATCTTGAAGATGATGAGGGATGAGCAAAAAGTCTTGGGCGGTGATGCGATAAAAACACCTCCTCAAATCTTTATAGGCGCAGCAGCAAATCCTTTTGCAGATCCTCTGGAATTCAGAGTTATAAGGCTTGAGAAAAAGATAAAAGCTGGAGCGGATTTTATTCAAACACAGTGTATATTTGATATGAACAGGTTTTCTGAATGGATGCAAATGGTAGAGGATAAAGGATTAAACAGGAAGACGCACATTCTTGCGGGTGTTACTCCGATTAAATCATATAATATGGCAAAACATATGGCTGAGAATGTATCAGGTGTTAGTGTGCCTCAAGAAATCTTGAAACGCATGGAAAACGCTAAAAATCCTAAAGAAGAAGGTGTAAATATATGTATTGAAATCATAGAGAAGTTGAGAAAAATAAAAGGCATTCATGGTGTTCATATAATGGCAGTTCAATGGGAAGATATTATCCCTGAAATCGTGAAAAAAATTGGGCTATATCCAAGACCACGGACAATAGACGATAGTAAAAGAAACTGTGGTCTAGAAGGTAAAAATTGAATAGGAGAATGAAAAATGAGAAATTAAATATTTTATTAATGTTTGTTGTTCTGAGTTTTTGTTTTGTTTCTTTAGACTTAATCGCAGGTAGTAGCCTGTGTTCTGAATACTATGGCCCTTATCAGTGCATGAAAACCAATGAGAATATTAAAGTTGATGGGGAGCTTGATGAAGAGACTTGGGGAAAGGCAAAACCAATAAAATTTAAAGGGCTGGCGAATGGAGAAGAACCTAAATACGATTCTACTGCAAAAAAAACTAATGAAAAAATTTGTCGCATAGGTTGGACATGGCTAGTAAAAGACGAGAAAATGGAAAAACTTATAAGTACAGCCAAAAAACTTGGATTTAATATTCTTATTTCTCCGACAGGAACAGAATCTAATTATAAATATATTAACAAGCTATGTGATGTCGCTTCAGATGAAGATATAGAGATTTACTATCGCTTTACTACAATATTAGCAAGAAAAGAATCAAAAAAATTCTGCCAAAAATACTGCCAAATTATTAGTGAAAAAGAAGTAGAAGAATTTAAAACATGGGATAAGGCTAACATACAATGGGGTGGAGAGCCTTTGAATCCAAAAGATATTTATTCTGAAGATGTTCTATGTTTTCACCACCCAGAAGTAGTAAAACACTGTAAAAATAAATTAAAAGATGCATTAATACACTGTCCTAATATATCGGGTATTGCATTTGATTTTATTGGATACAAAAATTATAAATATTGTAAATGCCCGGTTTCAGAGCGACTATTTGATGATTATTACAATAAACTTAAGAAAACAGGAAATACTATATCACGTAAAAGAGCCTTAGAACAATTTTCTCTTAATACACTCGTGGATTTTAGTAACGAATTAGCTGATTACATTCGCAAATTAAAACCTGAAATTAAAATAGCCACACATATTTATCCAACCTTTTTGGCAAATCCAGTATATGGGAATCGCCTTGATATTGATTACTGTTGTCAAACTGCTGCGTGGTTTTTTGAACCTTTCTGGGATTTGAAAAAAGTGTCTGAATATACGGTAAAAATAACAAAAAATGAAAAGCAATTTTTTAGACGTTGCACAGGGATACCATTCGTAGGAATATATATGGACAGGCCTGGACAGAATAAACCTGCTGAAAGATTTCAAGAAGAGCTTAAGACAATAAGAAGAACAGGATGCAAAAATATAAGTATATCTCCATTCAATATATTTCTAAAGCATCCGAAACTGGGAAATATTCTAATTGAAGAATTGAACAAATAATAAAGATAGGAGCAATAATTCTAGGAGTTAGGGGGCAAGGGCAAGTGAAAGATAAAATTAGTTCTAATGAAATTAGTTCTGATGAACTTGATAAGAATTTTAAGTATGAGGTAGCTGCGCAGCCGGGCGGAGAGAATATAAAGAAATGTTTTTCCTGCGGCACATGCACTGCCGGATGTCCTGTTAGTGAAGTAGAGGAAGAATTCAATCCAAGAAAAATCATTCGCATGGTCCTGCTTGGGATGAAGAAAGAGGTACTCTCCTCTAAAGTAATCTGGTATTGTTGCAGTTGTTATACATGCTATGCGCAATGTCCGCAAAACGTTAAGTTCACAGACGTAATGGCAGCGCTCAGACATCTGGCAATAAAGGAAGGTTATGTTAAAAAGGATTTTTTAGATAAGGTGTACAATATTGATAATCTAGCGCAGAAAATAAGACTTGATATTATTAAGTGTCTGACAAAAGAGCAAAGCCCTAATAAAATAAAAGCAGATATAATAGCCAAAGTTGAAGATTTCATAAAAACTAAGGAGTAAAAACATGCCATTACAGACCATCGTAACCATTCTTTTATCAATAACATTAATTATAATGATTGCAGTAAATATATTCCTTTTATTGAAAAAGCGAGGTAATATTACAGAAACAAAGTATCACGGCGTGCTTGAGAAACTTAATAAGGATCTTCAGGGACACGTTAATGAGCTTTCAGGTAAAGTCAGGCAGCTATCAGCAATACAAAGCATAAGCAGTGTTTTTGTATTGTCTGAGAATCTAAACCAAATTCTGCATAAAGTTATTCATGTTGTAACAAAGGCTCTCGATTGCAAAGTAGGAAGCATAATGATTTTTAATAAGGATAAAAATCTATTGAGAATAAAAGCAGCTGTAGGTTTAGAAGAGGAAATAATAGAGAATACCAGAATAAAACTGGGAGAAGAAAAAGAAATCTCCGGATGGGTGGCGCAGGAAAGGCAGCCCTTGCTTATAGAAGATATTGAAAAATCAAAATTTTCAGGAACAAATAATCCTATATACAAGGAAAAATCGCTATTATGCGTTCCTATGATTTCAAAAGGAGAGCTGCTTGGAGTTATAAACTGCACAAATAAAAAAAACAGCGAATCGTTCACTCAAGATGAATTAGGTTCTCTAGTAGCTATTGCAAGTCAGACTGCTATATTAATTGAGAATGTTCGCGCGTATCACAATGTTGCCACCAAAGACAAGGAACACTTCACTCTATGCAGTGTTAGCGAAAAAATTAACCTTTCACTTAATCTGGAAGAGACGCTGGATTACATTGCAAAAATGGCAACAGATATAACAAATACTGAGTCATGTTCTTTGAGATTACTGGATGATGAGAACAAGAACAAGCTTCTGATTCGTGCCGGACACAATCTGAGTGATGAGTATATGAGAAAAGGACCGTTGGAAATGGGAGAAGGTGTTGGAGGTTATGTTGCAGAGCATGCGGAGCCAGTTGCAATAGGCGATATTCGAAAAGACAAAAGGGTAGATTATAATGAATTTCTAAAAAATGAGGGATTGATTGCCTTGCTTTCTGTCCCAATAAAATCTAAGATTCGGGTAATAGGACTGATCAGTGTTTACAAGAAATCTCCGCATGAATTTGAACAGAATGATATTGACTTACTGAGTGCGTTCGCAAATCATGTATCGGTTGCCATAGAGAATGCCAAGCTTTACGAGACCATTAAGAAAAATTATTTAGAAACAATAGAAACCCTTGCTCTTACGATTGAAGCAAGGGATCTATACACTCGCGGCCATTCAGAACGTGTTACAAATTATGCTATTGGCATAGCAAAGGAACTCGGAGTAGAAGAGGAACTATTAGAAATTATCAGATACGCAGGACGGTTGCATGATATTGGGAAGATTGCTATCCCGGATGGAATATTAAACAAGCCAGGCAAATTAACTACTGCGGAATTTGCAGAGATTAAGACACATCCAACCAAAGGAGCAGAACTCGTAGAACCGCTAGAGTTTCTCAAAGATGCTGCTCCAATGATAAAACATCATCATGAACGTTTTGACGGCAGGGGATACCCTGATGGTCTCGAAAAAATGAACATACCGCTTATTGCAAGAATTCTGGCAGTTGCAGATTCCTTTGACGCAATGACATCCAGAAGACCATACAGACAAAAGCCTATGGATGAGGATGAAGCTATTGAGGAATTAAAGAAGAATAAAGGAACGCAGTTCGACCCACAGGCAGTAGATGCTTTTATAAAGACAGTTAAGCAGAGATAATATATTAGCTCCATGTCAAATAAACAAAAAAACAAACCTGTAGCTTCCGTAATGGTAATTGGTGCTGGGGTTGGCGGAATACAGGCATCTTTGGACCTGGCTGAGTCAGGGTTTAAGGTTTATCTTGTGGAATCATCGCCAACAATTGGCGGTGTAATGGCACAGCTTGATAAAACCTTTCCTACAAATGACTGCTCTATGTGCATAATGTCCCCGAAACTGGTTGAATGCGGCAGGCATCTGAATATAGAGAACATTACATATTCAGACATAGAAGATATTTCCGGTCAAGCAGGTAATTTTGTAGCACGCATCAAGAGAAAATCCAGATTTATAGATATAACGAAGTGTACCGGATGCGCTGAATGTGAAGACGTATGTCCTGTAAAGGTTCCAGATGAGTTCAATCAGGAACTAGTTTCTCGTAAAGCTATTTACAGACCGTTTCCACAAGCATATCCAAATGCGTATACTATTGAGAAAAATGATATTTCTCCATGTAGACTTGCATGTCCTGCAGGTGTTAATCCGCATGGATATATTGCACTCATTTCTGCAGGCAAGTATAAAGAGGCGCTTGATCTTGTAAGAGAGAGAATTGCGTTTGCTGCAGTGTGCGGCAGAGTTTGCCATCATCCGTGTGAAGCACAATGTAAAAGAGGAGAATATGACCAGCCAATTGCGATAAGATCTCTAAAGCGGTTTCTTACGGATTGGGAAGACAAGAACAGTGAACAGAAGACAGAAGGCAGAGGACAGAAGGCAGAAAAAGCAAAAAAAGATAAGATTGCAATTATTGGCTCCGGGCCAGCCGGCTTGAGCTGTGCTTATGATCTGGCAAGAGAAGGATATCCTGTTACAGTATTTGAAGCATTGCCTGTTGCAGGTGGAATGCTTGCAGTAGGCATACCTGAATATCGTTTACCTAAGAAGATATTGAATAAAGAGATCGAAATAATTCGAAATATGGGTGTTGAGATAAAAACAAATACTCGCATTGGAGATAAAATCAGTCTTAATGATTTAAAAAATAAAATGGGATACAAAGCTGTGTTCATTGCAGCAGGCGCTCATAAGGGGCTTAAGCTGGGTATTCCCGGCGAAGAGATGAAGGGAGTATTAGATTGCGTGGCATTCTTGAGAGAGGCAAATCTGGGCAAGCTCAAGCAAGTTAAAGGGAAAGTTGCTGTTATAGGAGGAGGAAATGCAGCTGTTGATTCTGCCAGAACTGCCTTGAGACTGGGAGCTAGTAAAGTAACCATCATATACAGGCGGACTAAAGTGGAAATGCCTGCAGACGAGGAAGAGATAAGAGCAGCAGAGGCAGAAGAGATTAGTATTGTCTATTTAGCTGCTCCGTTGAGAATAGTTGGAGAAAAGAGCAAAGTCTGTAAGATTGTTTGTCAAAAAATGAAGCTTGGCAAACCTGATGAGAGCGGAAGAAGAAGACCTGTCCCAATACCCAAAACTGATTTTATTGTTGAAATAGATCTGCTCATACCTGCTATAAGCCAGTCTCCAGACCTGTCTTTTATTCCGGAGGACAGTGGCATAAATATCAGTAAATGGAATACAATTGATGCTGATGCTGATACCTACCAGACCGCTAAAGGAGGCATATTCGCAGGCGGGGATGTTACCAGTGGACCGGGAACGGTTATAGGGGCAATTGCAGCGGGAAAGAAAGCAGCTGTATCAATAAGGGGATATCTGCAAGGGGCAAAATTAACGTACAAGACTATTCAGGGTAATCCAAGTGAACCTGATATTGGAGATTACCTTGCTCCTGAGAAAAGAGTGAAAATGACTGAGCTTAATATAAAACCAAGGATTAAAAATTTCTCTGAAGTTGAGCTTGGATTCTCAGAAGAAGACGCGAGGAAAGAGGCAGAAAGGTGTCTTAACTGCGGAATCTGTTCCGGGTGCGGCGAATGTGAAAAAACATGTCAGGCAAACGCAATAGATCATGACATGAAGGATGAATTTGAAGAGATAAACATTGGCTCAATAATTCTTGCGCCAGGATTTGAGGAATTTAATCCTAAATTGAAATACGATTATGGATATAGTCGGTTCGAGAATGTAATCAGCAGTATTCAATTTGAGAGAATTTTGTCTGCTTCAGGACCTTATGAAGGACACTTGTTGAGACCATCTGATAAGAAATCGCCAAAGAGAATTGCGTTTCTTCAGTGTGTTGGCTCAAGGGATGTTGACTGTAAAGCAGGATACTGTTCTTCGGTATGTTGTATGTATGCTATAAAAGAAGCAATTATAGCAAAGGAACACAGTACGGAGGAATTGGACATTAATATTTTCTTCATGGATATGAGGGCATATGGAAAGGACTTTGACAAATATTATGAAAGAGCAAAAGCCGAATATGGCGTAAGATTTATAAGATCAAGAGTTTCAGAAGCAATAGAAGATGAAAAAACAGGCAATATTACATTAAAATATGTTAATGAAGAGGGGAACATATTCTTTGAAGAGTTTGATCTTGTTGTTCTTTCAGTAGGATTGAAGCCTTCTAAGAAAATTTCCGATCTTGCAAGAAAGATAGGCATTAAGCTTAACCAATATAATTTTTGTGATACAAGGGATTTTCTTCCTTTAAACACTTCTAAATCAGGAATATTTGTATGCGGTGCGTTTAGCGGTCCAAAAGATATTCCTGAAACTGTAATGGGGGCAAGTGGAGCTGCCGCTGCTGCTGCTGAGCCGTTATTTAATGTTCGTGGTGAGTTAATAAAAGAGAAAGCATATCCGAAAGAACTAGATATACGTGGACAGGGGCCTAAAATAGGAGTTTTTGTGTGCCACTGCGGTATTAATATTGGCGGCGTGGTGGATGTTAAAGATGTTGTTGAATACGCCAAAACTCTTCCAAACGTTATATATGCCGATGAGAATTTATATACATGCTCGCAGGATACTCAGCAAACCATTAAGGATAAGATTAAAGAGCATAGCTTAAACAGAGTAATAGTTGCTTCCTGTTCTCCGAGAACACACGAGGCTCTATTTCAGGAGACAATTAAAGAAGCTGGTCTGAATCCTTATCTGTTTGAAATGGGAAATATCAGGGATCAGTGTTCATGGGTACATATGAAGCAGCCTAAAGAGGCTACAGACAAAGCAAAAGATCTGGTCAGAATGACTGTAGCAAAAGCGCGGTTTAAACGGCCTCTGGAGAGAATTTCCTCGGATGTGACGCAGCAAGCTCTTGTTATTGGCGGAGGTGTGGCTGGAATAACTGCTGCCCTGTCAATAGCAAACAACGGGTTCCAGACATATCTTGTTGAAAAAGAAGCTGAGCTTGGAGGAAATCTGAGAAATATCCATTTTGATATAAACGGACAAGAAATCAGGACTAAATTTGAAAATCTAAAAAAACAACTTCAGAATAATAAGCATATAAAAGTCTATTTAAATTCGCGTGTTAAAGAGATTGAAGGGTATGTAGGGAATTTTAATTCAAAATTAAAAATTAATAATTCAAAATTAATTGAAATTAAGCATGGCGTTGTTATTGTAGCAACAGGAGCAGGGGAATATAAGCCAACAGAATATCTGTATGGAAGAGATAAACGAATTGTTACACAAAAAGAACTAGAACATACAATATCCTGTTCTGGTGCAGAATTAGATAATATGCAAACCGTTGTAATGATTCAGTGTGTTGGCTCAAGAGATGACGAGAGACCTTATTGCAGCAGAGTATGCTGCCAGCAGGCAGTAAAGAATGCTCTTCTATTAAAGAAAACAAATCCAGAGATTGAGATTTATGTTCTGTATAGAGACATAAGAACTTATGGATTCTATGAAGATGCATATAGAGAAGCAAGGGATAAAGGGGTGATTTTTATAAGATACAACGATGATGAGAAACCGGATGTTAAGCTGGATAAGAAGAAATTAATTGTTTCTGTTAAAGATATAATTGTTGGAAAGCGGCTGGATCTAAATACGGATTTATTGGTTTTGAGCTCAGGAATTATACCTAATCCTGAAAATATAGAGCTTTCACAAATGATGAAAGTACCGTTAAACGAAGATAAATTCTTTCTTGAGGCGCACATGAAGCTCCGTCCTGTTGATTTTGCAACTGAGGGTATTTTTATGTGTGGGCTTGCTCATGGTCCAAAAAATATAAGAGAAAGCATTGTTCAAGCATACGCAGCAGCAGGCAGGGCATGTACTGTATTGAGTAAAAAACAAATTTTTGCAGAGGGTACTATTTCTGTTGTTGATGAGACTAAATGTGACGGCTGCGGATTATGTGTTGAAGTATGCGCTTATAAGGCAATAGAGATTGATGAGGAACGTAATGTTGCTGTTGTAAATTCTACCTTATGTAAAGGATGTGGAGCATGTTCTGCATCATGCAGACCGAACGCAATAACAGTCAGCGGTTTTACAGATGAACAAATTCTTGCGCAGATTGACGCGCTATAGGGAATAAAGATGAATAAGAATGCAAAACAGGAAACTAAAAGCTGGCAGCCAAAGATAATTGCTTTTCTATGCAACTGGTGTTCCTATGCTGGTGCTGATCTGGCTGGTATAAGCAGGTTGCAGTATCCGCCTAATGTGCGAATTATCCGTGTACCATGCTCAGGAAGAATGAATCCTCTATATATAATCAGAGCTCTTCAGCATGGAGTTGACGGAGTCTTAGTTTCAGGTTGTCATCCGGGAGACTGCCATTACATAACAGGTAACTATCATGCCAGAAGAAAGTTTGCTATGATAAACAGCCTGCTTCAATATGTCGGTATTGAGAAAGGGAGAGTACATTTCTCATGGGTATCTGCATCTGAAGGCGGCAAGTTCGCAGAAGTTATAAAACAAGTTACAGAGGATGTTAAGAAGCTCGGACCTGCAAAAAAAATGGTGAAAAAAATATGAAAGATAAAAAGATTCAGGATATTGCGAGAAAACTTCTTAAAGAAAAGAAGGTAGATATTGTGATTGGTTTTGAGAAAGGGACGCTTCCTTCGTCTGCAACACCGTGTTTTATCAAGAATCCTGATGAGGCAGATAGACTTATATGGAACTCGTTCTGCGGAAATAATCTGGCAAATTATCTGCCAAAGCGCAAGGATAAAATCGGAATTGTAGCTAAAGGGTGTGATTCAAGATCCATAGTAGTTCTTATTCAGGAAAACCAGATAAAGCGAGAGCAACTATATATAATTGGAGTACCCTGTGATGGCATAACTGATAAGAACGGTGCGCTTCACGATTACTGTCTTATATGTGAACATAAGAATCCTGTAATATATGATGTGCTGGTTGGGGAAAAGGTTAAGGAAAGCAAGGAGAAAGATAAGTATAAAAAAATTGAGGATTTTGAGAAAAAATCTTCTTCTGATAAGTGGCACTATCTTGAATCTGAATTATCAAAATGTATAAGATGCAATGCGTGCAGGAATGCATGTCCAACTTGTTACTGCAAGGAATGTTTTATTGATCAGGAAAAACCAAGATGGGTTGGCACAACCAACAATATATCTGATACTATTTTCTTTCACCTTGGACGTATTTCCCATCAGGCTGGAAGATGTACAGATTGCGGAGCATGCGTAAGAGCCTGTCCAATGAATATAGACCTGAGGCAGTTTACGCAGAAGATTACAAAGGACGGGAAAACACTTTTTGACTATGAAACAGGACTTGATATAAACGTTAAACCTCCATTCACAACATTTAAAGAGGATGATTCTCAGGATTTTATAAAATGAAGAAAAAAGTATTGGCAAAAAAGGATTTGCCGAAATTTATCAGTAAGCTTGTTAAAGAGTATGATTTTTTTGCTCCTGTAAAGAAAGAGGAGGGTATCCTTTTCTCAAAGATTGATAAAGCAGATGATATATGTCTTTCCTATTCAAATACAAAAAATTCCGTAAAGGAATTTTTGCTTCCTCAATCAGAGGAACTTTTTAAATTTGCTAAAAAGGAAAACAGTAATGAAATTGCAGGTCCAAAGGAAAAGGAAAAGCGAAGTCTCCTCTTTGGAGTTCGCCCGTGTGACGGAAAGGCCATTGCTATGTTGGATAAGGTATTTTTGGAGAATATACCTGACTCATATTACAAAAGCAGACGTGAAAACACCTTAGTTTTTGGTATGGCATGCAATGAACCAGATCAAACATGTTTTTGCACATCTGTTGAAGGAGGACCTTTTTCAACTGAAGGGCTTGACGTGTTGTTTGTTGAACTAAAAGAAAAGTATCTTGTTATCCATGTAACAAAACAGTGCGAGAAGCTTTTTGCGCGTCTTGATGATGCTTCTCAGGAAGATATCAGGGAAGCAGAGAAGCTTAAAAAGAACGTAGAAAAAAAATTAAAACCTGTTTTTGAAATAAAGGATATAAAGGGAAAATTGGATGGGGCATTTGATAATCCGATCTGGGAGAAAATTCATCAAAAATGTATAAAATGCGGGATATGTACATATCTCTGTCCTGCTTGTCACTGCTTTGATATTCAGGATGAAACTGTAGGAGAGAAAGGGCGCAGAATGAGAAATTGGGATTCGTGTATGTTCCCAAAATTTACACTGCATGTTTCAGGTCATAATCCTAGACCGACACAGAAGAAAAGATGGCGGCAGAGAATTATGCACAAATTTAACTATCTAAAAGAAAATACAGGATTATACGGATGCGTAGGTTGTGGAAGATGCGTAGAATACTGTCCTGTTAATCTGGATATCCGAAAAGTCTTAAAAGATATATTGGAGACAAAATGAATAATCCATATTTACCAATTCCTATGATAATCAGAAGCATAATGAATGAAACGACAGCTAAGGATATTAAAACATTTGAGCTTGCGTTTTTAAACAAGGAAGATGAAAAGAATTTTTCGTATTTACCAGGTCAGTTTGCAGAGATTTCCGTTTTGGGTTCAGGAGAAGCGCCAATAGGAATCGCATCATCCCCAACGGAAAAAGGGATCTTAAAATTTACCATTAAGCTATACGAAAAAGGGGTTGTGACAAATGCCCTTCACAATATGTTTGCAGGTGATAAAATTGGTGTTCGCGGTCCCTTTGGCAATAGCTTTGAATCAAAAAATATTAAGAATAAAAGTGTTGTAATTATAGGAGGAGGTTTTGCTTTTACAACTCTGCGTTCTTTAACAACATATATGATCCATTCTCATAACAGAAACAAGTTTAAAAATATTACAGTTATCTACGGAGCAAGGAGTCCAGACGACTTAATTTATAAAAAAGAGTTGAAAGAGTGGGCTGAAAGAGACGATATGAAATTATATGTTACCGTTGACAAAGGGGATAAAGTCTGGAAGGGAAGAGAAGGATTTGTCCCAACTGTTGTGGGAGAAGTCCAGCCTTCTGCTCATGGGGCAGCAGCAATAATATGCGGGCCTCCAATAATGATAAAATTTACTATTCCAAAACTTGTAGAATTAGGATTCTCTCCGGAAAATATATTAAACTCGCTAGAAATGAGAATGAAATGCGGTATAGGGAAATGCGGCAGGTGCAATATAGGCAACAAATACGTTTGTAAAGACGGACCCATCTTCTCTCTTGCTGAACTAAATGACTTGCCTAAGGAATACTAAACAAATTTGTAGCGGTGCAGGGACTCGAACCCCGGACACAGAGATTATGATTCTCCCGCTCTAACCAGCTGAGCTACACCGCCATTTACTGTTCACAATGCACTTACGATTATAAGGAAGACGAAAAATCCTGTCAAGTTTGATTTTGAGGAGAGCTTGCTCTATAATAAATTTATAAAATAAGGAATTTTTTATGAAGGTTCTGGTTGTTGGCAGTGGTGGTCGTGAGCATACACTTGTATGGAAGATTACCCAGAGTCCAAGAGTTTCTAAAATCTATTGCGCTCCGGGAAATGCAGGTATCAGCCAGAAGGCAGAATGTGTTTCGATAAAAGCTGAGAATATTTCTGAACTTATCCGTTTTGCAGAAGAGAAGAAAATTGATTTAACTGTGGTTGGTCCTGAAGCGCCTCTTACAAAGGGGATAGTTGATGAATTTGAAAAGAGAAATCTAAGGATCTTTGGCCCCTCAAAAAACGCTTCCCAGCTTGAAGGAAGCAAGGTATTTGCAAAAGAAATAATGCTTGAAGCAGGAGTGCCAACAGGTAAGTGCGAAGTATTTGAGGATTCAGATAGAGCAGCGGAGTATATAAAATCGCAACCTGTTCCTATTGTTGTAAAAGCTGATGGGCTTGCTGCTGGCAAGGGAGTGATTGTTGCAAAAACAAAGGAAGAAGCATTAGAAGCTATAGACTTAATAATGATAAAGAGAACATTTGGAAAAGCTGGAAATAGAATTATGATTGAGGAATGCTTGGTTGGAGAAGAGGCATCAATACTTGCATTCTGTGATGGAGAGAATTTTATCCCAATGGCCGCGTCACAGGACCATAAAGCAATTTATGATGGAGACAAAGGACCTAATACAGGAGGAATGGGAGCGTATTCCCCTGCTCCGCTTATTAATGAGCATATGATGGAAACAATATCCTCACAGGTCTTTCAACCCATAATAAATAAGATGAAGGAAAAAGGCATTCCATATAAAGGTGTTCTTTATGCAGGGCTTATGATTACAGAAAGCGGACTGAAAGTCCTTGAGTTCAATGTAAGATTCGGAGATCCTGAAACACAGGTAATACTTCCAAGGCTTAAGACAGACTTAGTAGATATTATGGAATCTTCTATAGATGGCAAACTGAATAAAATAAGTATTGAGTGGAAAAATGAGACGGCGGTGTGCGTTGTGATAGCATCAGGAGGTTATCCGGGTCCGTATAAGAAAGGAGAAATAATAACAGGAATTAAACAAGCTGAGGAATTACAGGATGTAATTGTATTCCACGCAGGCACAGCTTTAGCCGGAGGCGACATTATCACCTCCGGCGGAAGAGTTCTAGGCGTAACAGCTCTTGGAGCTAATATTGAGCAGGCTATTGATAAAACATATGAGGCAGTGGGAAAAATATATTTTAACAAGATGTATTTTAGAAGAGATATTGCGGATAAAGCGCTGAAGTATTTGTAGAACGTAATGAATTTAAAAAATGAGAGCAAAAACACTTAAAGACGATTCAATTCAGTTAATAGAAATAACAGGACATGCTCCCATACCTGGATATAATGTTGAAAGACATAATCACAGCTATTATCAAATCTGCTATGTAATAGAGGGAAAAGGCACAGTATCCATTAGCAATAAAAACTTTAAAATGTCAAAGGGAGATATATTCATATTTAATCCTTTTGAATATCACAGTCTTAAATCAGATGAAAAACATCCTTCTGAAACAATAGTTATTGGAATAGGTCTGAAGAATAATATATGGAGTCTTTATATTCCCAAAGAATACAACATAATTTCAAAAACAAAAGATACAAAAACAAAAAATGTTAAGGATATTCTAAAACATGTAATAAAAGAACACTCTAAAAAAGAACTTGGATATAAAGAAATTGAGATTTCATTATTAAATCAACTTTTAGTTACTATACAAAGAATTATAAAGAAAAATTTGGACAAAAGAACCATTTTCTCTCATAAGTATGTAAAAAAAACAGATAGGATGGAAGAAATAAAAAACTATATTTATAGGAATTATAGAAACAAACTTTCTTTAGATAATATTGCTCAAGCTGTTTTTCTAAGCAAGTATCATCTTTTGCATGAATTTAAAAAAGCTCTGGGAATAACACCTTATGAATATATTCAGCAACTTAGAATAGATGATGCAAAACGCCTTCTTAATATCACGAATAAAACTGTCAGCGAAATAGCATTTGAAGTTGGCTTTGAAAGTATAAGCCAATTCAACCGCACATTCAAAAAAATCTCAAAAACCTCTCCTAGCCAATATAAAAACAGAACAACCACCTAGAGCAATAAAAGCAATATATGCGCATATTTTAGCAACACATGCCTTGTCTTAGATTTTATTATATGGTTCAATAATTAACAAAAAGAAACTGATGTTAAAGGGAAATATGGAAAATTCAATGCAAAAAAATAAAAAAGTAGCATTAATTACAGGTGGGGTAAGAGGAATAGGATTTGCAATAGCAAATAAATTATCAAAAGAAGGTTTTATTGTCGCAATTGCAGATATTTGTTCAGTTAATACAGGAGCATGTGTAGCCTCAAAGCTGTCAAAAAGAAGCATATTTATTAAAGCAGATATAAGTTTGGCTAAGGATAGACAAAAGATTCTGAATAAAATTAAAGATAAATTTGGCAGGATAGATGTACTCATTAATAATGCGGGAATTGCTCCAAAAACAAGGACAGATATTTTGGAAGCATCAGAGGAAAGTTTTGATAAGGTTTTATCAGTAAATCTGAAAGGACCGTATTTCCTAACTCAAAAGATAGCAAACTATATGATATCCTTGCTCAAAGAAGAAAAAATCCAGAATCCTGTAATTATTAATATATCTTCAATGTCTGCATATACCTCTTCTCCAGCCAGAGGGGAATATTGTATATCTAAAGCTGGTGTAAGTATGATGACAAAATTATATGCAGATAGACTTTCAGGATACGGGATAAATGTATACGAGATAAGACCCGGCATAATTATGACAGATATGACAAAATCTGTTAAAGAGAAATATGATGAACTGATAGAAAAAGGCGTTACTCCATTAAAAAGATGGGGGTTACCAGCAGACATTTCCACTGCTGTCTCGGCAATTGTAAGTGGAGCTTTCCCCTTTTCTACTGGAGAGGTTTTTAATATTGACGGCGGATTTCATTTAAGGAGGTTATAGTTTTTAATATGAACAAAACATATTTATCTTTAGAAAACAAACGAAAAATTCCGTGTTTTAGAGCACATACTGTAATTATAGGAAGCGGTGCAGCTGGGTTGAATTGTGCTGAGCGGCTTTTCAATATGGGGATAAAGGATGTTCTGGTTATCACTGATAAACTTGGAGGTGGAACATCCAATAACTCAGGTTCAGATAAACAAACTTATTATAAAATGAGTATATTTAACAATATTCCTGATAGTCCAATTGATATGGCACATGCACTTTTTGATGGAGGCATGATGCATGGAGATACAGCCTATATAGAAGCACTGTACTCCCTTCCTGCTTTTTATCATCTTGTAGAAAATGGAGTCCCTTTTCCTTTTAACAAATACGGAGCATTTGTTGGTTATAAGACCGATCATGACCCGAAACAAAGAGCTACAAGTGCAGGTCCAAGGACTTCCATGTATATGTTTAGAACATCTCTAAAAAAGGCAAAACAGCTTGGGATACCTATATTTGATAACATGATGGCTGTAAAGCTTATAACCGTGGAGAAAAATTCAAAGAAAGAGGTGTGCGGAGTAATAGCTCTTGATTTAAAAGGACAATTTGGAAAGATAAATTCTCTTGTTGTTTTCTTATCTGAAAACATTGTAATGGCAACAGGCGGTCCTGGAGAATTATATGAATTAAGTGTTTATCCCCATGGACAGACCGGCTCGCACGGAATAGCTCTGGAAGAAGGAGCATTGGCATGTAATCTCACTGAATCACAATTCGGGATTGGCACAACTAAGTTCAGGTGGAATCTTTCAGGTACATATCAGCAGGTTATACCATCCTATTTTAGTATTGATGAAAATGGGGTGAAACACCATTTTTTAGCTGAGTATTTTCAGACTTTAGAGGGTATGTGTTCAGCAATATTTTTAAAAGGCTATCAATGGCCGTTTAATGTAAAACATCTTAATAATTTCGGCTCCTCTTTAGTTGATATTGCTGTTGATGCTGAAATAAGAAAAGGAAGAAGGGTATATCTTGATTTTACGAAAAATTCATATTTAAATAATGAAATCTTTAATTTCCAAACTTTATCTAAAGAAGCATTCCATTATTTAAAGCGTTCAAATGCTCTCCAGAAAACCCCTTATGATAGATTAGAACATATGAACAGGGAAAGCATTGAGATCTATGCTGAACACGGTATAGATCTAAGAGAACCTATTGAAGCAGCGGTATGCTTTCAGCATAACAATGGAGGTTTGGCAGTAAATACATGGTGGGAGAGCAGTCTAGGACATTTATTTGTAACAGGAGAAGCTGCAGGAACCCATGGAATAAGACCGGGAGGAAGCGCACTTAATTCAGGACAAGTCGGCGGGATAAGAGCAGCTCAGTATATTTCTAATGTTTATAGAGAGTTTTCAGATCCCAAAGCAAAAGAAATTTCAGCCATCAATGCAGTGAAACAGCTATATAAATTCATGGATAAAAGCAACGCTTCCTCAAAGATTTCTCTAAGACAGATAAAGAAGGACATTCAAAGACGTATGAGTGAAGTTGCTGCGTTTCTGCGTTCAGAATCTGAAGTAAAACAGGCATTATCTGAAACGAAAAAAATTCTTAACCAAATAAAGAATAATGGACTTAATGCAAACACTAGCGAGCTTGCTCTAGCTTTTGAGGTTTATCATCTTGCTCTAACAAGTTTATGTTTTTTAGAGTCTATCTCAGATTATATAGAAAACGACGGAGGCAGCCGAGGATCTTTTGTAATAATTGATTCTGATAGTAAAAGCAGAGTCAAATGTAAAAAAGGGGAACTTTTTAAATACAGGGAGGAGAATATTTCCTTAAAAAATAAAATCCAGTATATCAGTTATAATAAAGATAAATTAGATATATCTTATGAGAATGTAAGACCTTTACCTGAAGATGACTCATGGTATGAAACTACATGGGCTGATTGGAAGGGGAAGAACATATTTAAATAAATAAGGGAATAAACGCAATGGATTCGTTTCCAATAGAGCAAATCAAAAAATCAAAGGTTATTGCTGTTGTTAGGGAAAATTCAGTTGAAAGAGTTTTGAAAATAGTAAATGCCCTAAAACAAGGTGGAGTTAATATAATAGAGATAACATTTACAATGGCAGACCCGATTGGAGTTATAAAACGTCTTTCATCTCAGAAAGACATTCTTCTGGGAGCAGGTACTGTCTTGGGGCTAAAGCAGGCAGAGGAAGCTGTCCAAAATGGTGCGAAGTTTATTGTGAGTCCATGCACAGTAAAGGATGTTTTAAAATTCTGCCTGAATAATAATATCTTATGTATGCCGGGAATATTTACCCCAACCGAAGCCTTTAATGCAATATCTGCAGGGGCAAAGATTCTTAAACTTTTCCCCGGGTCAGCTGTTGGACCTGAATACATAAAAGCTTTAAAAGGACCTTTTCCCGATATAGAGATTATACCTACAGGCGGAGTGAGCTTATCCAATGTTAAAGATTGGTTCAAAGCAGGCGCAATAGCTGTGGGCATGGGTAGTAATCTTATTCCAAAAGAGGCAGTAGAAAAAGAAAATTATGCCGAAATTACAAAAAGGGCTAAAGACTTCGTGAGAGAAATTCATGACAAATAAGCTTACAATTAAACAAAAGAAAGCTGTGGTTGATTTTTATAGATATTATCAAACACATGAAATCCCGGAAAATCTTACAGAGATTATTAAAAATAACTTTGGGATTGATATTACTTCTAAATACTATGATAAGATTATAAAAAATCCTGTTATTGTTGCACCAGGACAAATTACAAGAACCCCATCGCACGTTAATCTCATCTCAAAAGCTGGATATGGTGGATTTGTTCTTAAATCATTTGTTGGAGAAGACCAAAACGGACATTGTTCAATGAGCGAATTTCGTATGAAGCCCAAATGGATTAAAACCTTCCATGAACCGGATGATATAAAAGGAGAGCGTCCTATAATTCACTGGAAAGGCGGATTGGATGTAAGAGACTGGAATACGTATAAGCCATTTGCACAATATGCTCATAAGATAGGTCGAGAATTAGGAATGTGCGCTATAGCTTCTATCCTTTGCCATCTTCCCAAGGAAAAAGAAGACTGGATAGAAAATGAATGGATATACACAACAAGGCAACTATATGAAATGGGCTATCATGCTTTTGAGATTGATTTTTGTCCGTATTTGAAGAGTAATAATATTGCTAGAAATAAAGATATGGTACTTCGTTGGTATAAAGAAGCACCAGGAATAATGAAGAAAGTTTCCGGCGAAATAAAGGTTTTTCCAAAATTGCTAAATCCAGAGTGGGGAGATGAATTTCAGATACAAATGGCAGAAGCATCCATTGAAGGAAAAGCAGATGGAGTTGTTGTTGCAAACAGGATATATAAAGAGGAGTATCAATCAGCTCATGGAGGAAAAGAACTAAAAGAGATTAACTTAAGAACAATTAGGAATATAAGAAAAAGAGGAATGAAAATTCCTATATCTGCAACTGGAGGGATATATACAGGGAAGGATGTTATTGAATACATAAAATCCGGCGCAGAGAATACACAGCTTATAAGTTACATAATGGGAAAAACAAAAACACCCTTTGCCAAAAAAGGCAGCAAGTTTAAACAGATATTATTTAAATTAATACTTAATCCAGAGGATGGTATAATTGCAGAAATGTTAAAGATAAAAAATTCTCTGGGAATCTTAAGTGTTTCGGAATTAGTGGGACATTCTAACTGTAACTTTTAACACAGGAGAAAATGATGAAAACTCTTAATCTTAAAGATAATGGTTATCGAGGCAATTGGTGTTGTTGTACCCTAACAAAGGATGAATATGTTTATAAGTATAGTGGAGGATTGGGAACTTATTGTGCTAAACATCAACCATTTGCCGTTTACTCAGATAAGGTAAAGAAAACTTTTTTTTGCTGGGGAGGAACTTACAAAACATCCCATACAAAGTTACTTCATATGGTCTCTTATTATGACCATATAAAAGCGATAGTTCCCAGACCAACTATACTCTTGGATAAAAATACCACCGATGCTCACGAGAATCCAGTAATTTCTTTAGATGAAAAAGGATATATCTGGATTTTTTCTACTTCCCATGGAGGACTCTCATCATCCTATATTCATCGAAGTAAACGCCCTTACGAGATAGAGGAATTTGAACTTATAAGACCAGTGGTACTGGAAAACGACAAGAAAATTCCTATTACCAATTTCTCCTATATGCAGGTTCACTATATCCCTAGAAAAGGATTTATCTATTTTTTTACTATCTATGGAAAACCAGCGAATCGAACTATTTTCTTTGCCCGAAGCAAGGATGGAATTAAGTGGGAAGGATGCACTCGTTTAGCAGCAATTCAAGAGGGACATTATCAAATAAGCGTAGCCAATACTCAGAAGGCGGGAACAGCCTTTAATTTCCATCCTGAAAAGAAAGAATTAGTTGGACTAGAGTACAGAACAAATCTATATTACATGGAAACACTTGATTTGGGAAAAACCTGGCAAACGGTGGAAGGAAGAAAAATAAATCTCCCTCTTACTCAAGTTGAAAATTCTGCTCTTGTTTACGACTACCAAAAGGAAGGCTTGAGTATTTATCTTAAAGACATTCAATTTGATAAAGATGGAAAGCCGGTTATTCTCTATTTAACCAGCAAAGGATGGAAGCCCGGCCCTGAAAATTGTCCCCGTACCTTGAGCATTGCTCATTGGAAAAACGGAAAATGGGAAATAAATTCAATAACCACTTCGGATAATAATTATGACACAGGTTCTCTTTATATTGAATCTGAGGAAATCTGGAGGGTAGTTGCCCCGACTGAAACTGGACCCCAACCTTACAATCCAGGAGGTGAAGTAGCTATGTGGACAAGTAGAGATGAGGGAAAAACATGGAAAAGAGTCAAGCAAATTACCAGAAATAGCCAATACAATCATAACTATGTTCGACGTCCGGTCAATGCTCATCCTGACTTTTATGCGTTCTGGTGCGACGGTCACGGCAGGAAGCCTTCAGTATCACGTTTATATTTTTGTGATAAAGAAGGAAATGTTTACCTTTTGCCTCAGGAAATGAAAAAAGATTTTATAAAGCCAGAAAAGATGCGATGATGAGCATTAGAATTTAATTTTTAGTAACTAATTTGGGAGAAGAAATGGAAATCGGACTTTGTAGTATTTGTTTTCATGAAAGCCCACTCGTTGAAGTACTTGATCTAGCTAAAAAAACGGGTTTTGATGGAGTGGAAATATGGGGAGAGGAACCCCATACACTCTATCCCTTTGATAAGAAGAAAATAGAAAATATTTCTCAGATGGTAAAAGAAAGAGGTCTTTCTATTTCCATGTTTGGCTCCTATATTTCTCCTTCTATGAAAAATTTTAAAGAAAAAGCAAAGGAATCGCTAAAAATTACTCATACGTTAGGGGCGCCTTTAATGAGAGTTTGGGCAGGGAATAAAGGAAGCAAAGAAGCAGACAAAGAGAATTGGAAAGTTTGCATTGAAGGATTTAAATGGCTTTCTCAGGAAGCAAAAAAGTACAATATTACTCTAGCTATAGAAATGCATGAAGGAACGTTAGCTGATTTAGGAAAGTCCGCTTTAAATTTGATTGAAAAAGTAGGGGAAGATAATCTAAAAGCTAATTTTCAGGTAAACTTTACTTTACAAAAAGATGACCCTATGGAAAGGCTTAAACTTGTTTCTCCTTATATTGTCAATTGCCATCTTCAGAATTTCAAAAATTTCCAGAAGGATAAAAATTCTTTTACTGAACGTTCTTTACTTAAAGAAGGAATAGTAAACTACAAAGAAATTATCTCTTTTTTAAAAGGAAAAGATTTTAAAGGATATCTGGAAGTAGAATTTGAGAAAGATCCAAAAGAAGAAAATTTAAAAAAGGATTATGAATTTTTAAAGGAGTTATTAAGTGGCTAAACTAAAAGGTATATTGAGTATGGAAAGAGGTATTTTTGATTATTGCTATGCCCCTTTTGAACAAAAAGAACTAAAAAGTTTAGTAGATTTAATTGGTGGATGCCCTTCGAAAGAAAAATATACTAAAAAATGGCTATTGAAAAATATTAAAGAAGCAGAAATCTGTATCACTGGATGGGGAAGCATCCCTTTTGACGAAGAAGTACTAAAAGAAGCAAAAAAATTAAAGATACTTTTTCATAGCGCAGGAAGTGTGCGTGGTCTTTATGATAAAGCAGTGAGAAAAAACATTAGGATGGTTTCTAATACATGGGTAAATGCTATTCCAGTAGCAGAATTTGCTCTGGGAGCAATATTAAGTGGCTTAAAAGGTGTCCATTATTATCAGGAAAGATTTCATAAATTGGGTAAAAAAGCATGGGGAAGAGATTTATCTAGTTCCAAAGGGTATTATCAAACCACTGTTGGAATAATTGGTTTGGGATGTGTTGGGCATAAGTTGGTAGATTTATTAAAAAATTTTGATTTTAAAGTATTGGTTTACTCTCGTCCTTTTACCTTAGAAAAAGCAAATAAATTAAATGTAGAGAAAGTAAATCTTGAGGAACTTATGTCTCGCTCAGACGCAGTAGTTTTAGCTGCTCCTAATCTTCCCCAAAATAGGCATATGATTAATGCAAATCTTTTATCCTTAATGAAGGATAAAGCTATTTTTATTAATATCGCTCGGGGTGCTTTGGTGAATGAAAACGCTTTAATTAAGGAACTTAAAAGAGGTCGCATTACAGCCTTTTTAGATGTTACTGACCCAGAGCCTCCAAAGGAGAATTCTCCTTTCTATAATCTTAAAAGCTGCATTCTTACTCCTCATATAGCTGGCTCATTGGGCAATGAATGTTATCGCTTTGGTAAAGCTACAGTAAAAGAAATTAAAAAATATTTAAATGGTGAGTCTTTAAAAGGAGAAATTTCTGAAAAGAATTTTTTTTACCGGGCATGATTCTATCTCAAATATTTATAAAAAACTTCTCAATCTTCCCAAAATATGCTAGAATTTCATAAACTCTTGAGGAAATAAAATATGACTAAACCACAAGTAGGAATTGTAATTGGAAGCATCTCAGATAAAGAGTATATAATGGAGACCTGTAAGATATTGGATTTTTTTGGTATTCAATATGAACTAACTGTATGTTCTGCGCATCGTACTCCTGCAAAAGCGGCAGAGTATGCTGGTAACGCCACAAAGAATGGACTGGAAATAATAATAGCAGGCGCAGGCGCAGCAGCACACCTTGGGGGAGTTATAGCATCTCATACAGTTTTGCCTGTTATAGGGATACCAATTCCGTCTTCTGAGTTAAAAGGAGTTGATTCCCTATATTCGACAGTTCAGATGCCTGCTGGAATTCCAGTTGCCACTATGGCTATTGGAAAGAGCGGAGCAAAGAATGCAGGTATACTGGCTGCGGAAATATTAGCTCTAAAAAACCCTTCTCTTATAAAGAAGCTCAAAGAGTATAGGAAGGGACTTGCTAACAAAGTTGAGAAGGATAATAAAAAGCTAAAAAGTTTATTATTTTAATTCTACCAAATTTTGTCGGTTCAGCAGGGATATTTCATCATATCTGGCTTCAATTGCCATGCGAATGTTTTCCAGGGCTGCCTTTGCCATGCGTTCGCAGGCTTCAGCAGTACTGCTGCTGATATGCGGAGTCATGAGCACGTTGTTTAATGTACGCAGGTTCCTGTCATGAGATTGCGGTACGTAGGGTTCGGTTTTAAATACGTCAAGCGCAGCTCCGGCAAGTTTGCCGGATGTCAATACATCATATAAAGCGTTTTCGTCGATGATACTGCCGCGTGCAGTATTAATTAGAATCGCTTTAGACGGTATTTGAGCAAGACGTTTAGCATTGATAAAGTCCTTTGTCTCCGGAATATCTGGAATATGCAGCGAGACAAAATCAGCATCTGAGACTGCGTCCGTAAAATCATTTTTGAATTGGCTGATACCGTATTTTTTGCGTAGTTCGGACAGATTAAAATCTGCAACGTCAAAGCCGATGACTTTCATGCCAAATCCGAACGCAGCGATTGCAGCAGCCTTTTTGCCGATAGCGCCACAGCCGATAATCGCTAGATTTTTGCCTGAAAGCTCTATACCCATCCTGCTTTTCCAAATACCGTTCTTATTATCCGTAATACAGGTAATAAAATGCCTGGCTGTGGTTAGCATTAAACCGATCGCACATTCGGCTACAGACAAATCGAGAACCTCTGGAGTATTGGTACAGAGCAAGCCTTTTTCGCTTGCCTTGACTTTGTCCACCCCATCGTGCCCAATGCCGAAGCGGGCAATTACACCGCCCTGGGGCAGAGCGTCATAAAGTTCGCCAGTATATTTATTCACTCCGATGATTACATGAAATACGTTCTCATTACGAATGAAGTTGGCAAGTTCGCTTTCTTCAGCTGGCGCAGGAAGGCACTCAAAACCATCCGAAATAACAGCTTTAAAAATGGCTTCTGCTTTGTAGTATTCCAGTTCCGTCACTGCTATCCTAATCATTTTGTTTCAAATCCTTTGATAAAACTCATCCATTTTGCCGCACCCCCAGCCAAAAATACCGTATCCGTACCCAATCCAAGTAAAGTAAATCCGTCATCAACCACTTTTTTTACAGGATTATCAAACATCAAAGCACACCTCCTTGGTCTTTTAATTTTTTTCGCAACTTGTTCGTGTTCAAGTCCCGCGGTTTCACATTCTGTTTTACACACATAGCGCCTGCTGTTCCAGCGGCTTCACCTGTAATCATACACTGCACTGTAGGTCGTGTACAGCCACTGGCTTCATGTGTTGTTGAAATACATCTTCCTGCAACCAATATATTATCAATCTGTTTAGCAACCAGACACCTGTAAGGAATGTTAAAATACCAGCGAGGAGGAAGAGGATGTTCCTTAAGGCTTTCGGGAATCGGCTGCACGTCTATGGGATGGCTCCCCTTGCCTATGCCATCTTCAAACTCCATGGATGAAAATATATCTTCAATTGTAAGAACATATTCTCCAATAATGTGCCTTGTCTCACGCACCCCTACCTGAGGACAGTCGAGTAAAAAGACATTTTCAAATCCGGGTATTTCTTTCATTTTAAGCATCCATTTTCTTACTTTTTTTGTTAGCGCTACCTCGGCTTTGGTAAGATCAGACACAGACAAACCATTACCTGAATATAGGGGACAACATATGGTAAGGACTCCTGAAATTGGTAAGTTATAGATTTGAAAACAAGGAGAGGCAAAATCAGTATCAATATTTATCGTCATCATTTCGCCTTTTTCAAAATTCTTCCGTGCCTGCTCAAAACTTAAGAGAGCGCATTCCTGCACCTGGAATTTGTCGGGGTTTTCTTTCAAATACTCAAAGCAATGAGTCATATCAACATTGCCAACCCTGAACATAACGCCCATGTCCTGTGTGATATTTAGCTTTGCACCGTGTTTTGCTGAGAAATCATTTGGCCCAACACCTACTACAAACGGTACTCCTGCCTTCGCAGCCAAGTCTCCATCTCCTGTAGCGTCAATAAATATCTTAGCCAAAATAGCTTGCCGACCGGATTTATTCTCAACAATAACCCCTCTTATAGTATTACCTTCTTTAATAATATCCACCATCAGAGAATGAAGTAATAACTTTACTCCTGCTTCTTCCATCATTGTTAAAAGAAGCCATTTGAAATCCTCTGAAGATGTAAAGACATAACTTCCTGCAGTCCCATTTGTACCAATGCCGGCTTTCATATCCAGAAGTCTCTCTGTAATCTCCATCGGTATTCCTCCGACTACTTGAACTGAAGAAGGATTCGTAACTAGTTCAGCTACAACTTTGCGATACTCTGACTGGCTTTTCTCATGAACAATATATTTGGTTAGTCCAGCATTACCTGCTGTCATCATGCCACCTAAAAAGCCATAGCGTTCAATCAGAAGAACATCTGCCCCATTACGCGCAGCAGCAATAGCAGCTATGCACCCAGCGGTCCCACCTCCGGCAACTACAACATCTGCTTCAGCTACCACTGACATTTCAACTTTACTTGTATGGGTATCTCCAATTTTTAGCTTAAGACTCATCACGATTCTCTCCTTTAATATTTACCATATGTTCTTGCTGCTTCTATCATCTTAAAGATATTCTCTTCGTCTTTCTCTATAATCTCTCTTTGAAATTCTCTTTTATCTTCTTTGCTTGGTCCCAGACTGACATAACCACAGTCCCAACCGTCAAAGCTAAAATACTTTACTGCTGAAAGATAAGCTCTGGCTAAACGAACCCTGACTCCTCCTCCTGAAAGAGGATCCTGTAGATAAAATTCCCAGAATGGTTTCCCTCACAATTGATCAGCAAATTGAAAAGAGTAAATTTCTCCCCTTTTAATGTGGAATCGTAACTTTATTGGTTCCACTTGCAAATTGTCTAACCTTTCTTTTTCTCTCCAAGACACTGTTTTCCTAACTGAATCTCCAGTAAATTTATCGCAGTCTTCCAGAGTTTTTCCTCTTATCGGATTTCCATTTTCATCAAGAATTTCAACTCCAATAAAACCATCAGGTTCAGTCTTTGCATTAATAATTAATTTGCACCCTTTGAATCTTAGAACTTTTGTCATTAAATTCCCTATACACTCTTTCCCTTGAAGACTGACAAACCCATCAAGTCTGAGTTTAGCCAAACCAATTCCTTCAAGAGTTTGTTCTCTTTTTGGTTCTTGATGTTTATTGTTGTGCCCACTATAATACATCCATATTTCATCTCCCACAATTAGAGGTTCATTCCCGGTAAAAATCATTTTTTCATCAAAAGCACCTATTTGCCCCAGAGGCAAAAAAACTTCCCTATTTCCAACTCTTTCCCAGTTTATGCCGTCGCGGCTAGTGGCAAGCTGGACATCTATGGTCTCTTCTTCTGAATCAGTATGGTATATCCATAACATACCAATATAGGTGCCAAAATAATTAAATCCTCCCATTCCATAAAACTGGGTATCTGCTCTGTCTTGCTGGTCAGGTTTTAATATTACTTTAAAATTTTCCCACTTTATTAAATCTTCGCTTTCTGCAGCAGCAATAACTCTGAGGTAATCTCCTGCCTTAAAGTAATCGTCTTCAGGTCCTCTATAAACCGGAGATTCATTAGGAAGAACTCGTCTGAACGCGCGGTATTTTTTAGTCAATTTGTCATATGAAGCACATATTACATCATCAGCTCCGCCCCGATGCATACTTCTATCCAGGGGAGTGCTCCATACAGGATTCTTTTCGTATTTCTGCCAGTGAATCCCATCATTAGAAAACGCAACACTCACCCCATGGGTTCTTTTATCAAGAGACGGTCTATCCCAGTACAACATTTTATATTGCCCAGTCTCTTTATTTCCATCAGACAACTTTATCACGTTTGGCTGGAATACTGCTTGAGGCGTTTTTTCAAAAAAGATAAGATTGTTACTTCTATTTCCTTGAATTTTTACTAATCCAAGCGATGGCTTTTCCCAAGAGATACCATCGTTACTCTCAGCATAAGCAATTCCGCCGAAATCCTCGTTTCCCCAAAAAGGGCTGTACCACATTCTAAACCTGCCGTTATCAAAAAGAACTGTTCCAAAAAAATGAGGATGGGGACTTTCTTTACCCTCTTTTTTCATTAAAGGATTTCTAGAATCTTTTTTTGGCTGATGGATAACCCGACCAATTTTATAAGTATTCTCTATTAATAAGTCGTCTAAAAATAATTGTTTAGAAGTACCAATATTAGTAGCCATAACTACGTGTCTCCTTAAGGTTTCTTGGTTATAGTTTCGTTATCAGGTTCAAAATTTATCCCGTCTTTGCTTTTTGCAACCCAGCAATAATAAGCCCGAGCCATGGTTTCCATACGCATCATCATGACATATTCTAAACCAACTTTTATCACTCCGCCGTTGTAAGCGGCAAAGCAGGATGCTGGAATTTTCTCCGCAGACATTATTGGGTTATGTTCAAACCTTACTGCAAGATTTTCTTTTACTTTTAATGTCATTTTTTTTCACCGTATACCTCTATCTCCCATATTTGGGGAATTGCGTCCATCAGAGAATGCAGTCGTATCTTTTTGGTCTCTACCAATGGGAATTTAACGGTTTGCACCTCTCGTAATAGGCTACTTCTATCTATTTTTGCATCAGCAACTCTAATCCATGCTCCATTATTCTCTACTTCAACCTGTAAATGGCAAATATTTGAATCTATTAGCACTTTACAAACCTTTTCTGGCCCAGTAAAAATTATTTCTACCCAAGATGGCCGCTTCCCTCTCCCTCCCCAGAATGAAGTTGTCTTGATACCATCAATAACAAAATTAAGTGGTGGAAGGCGGTTAGTAGTTTTTTTAGAGAACCTTATTGTGGTACCGCGACTTTTATGAGCAAGGTTGCCTGGTTTGATGACCGGGGTGCAGGTATCCTTAATCTCTTTATACACATTGGCAATACTTAGCCGATAGGCAAGAGATTTATTGGTGGTATAAATGTGCGTATCGTAAGGTTCAAAGGAATCCGTGAACTCTCCTCTCTGTAATCTAACCTCACGACCTTCACCAACTACAAAAAGTTGTCTATCGCTTAGACCGCTGGCTTTGAATTCTATTTCTCTCTTCTTACCGGAACTGCTAACAGTAAAAAGATAGGTGTCTTTACCTACCTGCCTACGGCTTAAGTGCAGTTCTGCAGACTTACCTGTATCTTTTGCAACAGAGAATTTGTGTAGAGACTCGGGCGCAAAGATTACCTCACGCAATAATTGGGACTCTTTTGCCAGATAAGTTAGCCCTATTTTTACCTGAGGCTCTATCCGCCAGCGACAATACCAAAAAAAACCTTTTGCCCCGGCAATGGCGGCTTGATAGAGCTGATTGCGCAGGTCGGCAAAGTTTGGCGCTCGCTGGTCAACTCGCCCAAAGAGCGTCATATCCTGCGCCTGCAGAAATGCCCAGACAGGTTTACGTCCTTTGCTAACCTTAACTGCCTCTTCTATTGCTTTAGTGGTAAATTGCGGCCGTATCCAGCCGCCATCCTTCATAAAACCAGGATAAGGGTCAGGCCATAAAACAACCGTAGCATCTGCAAAATACTTGATGTTTCTGATATTGTGGAAAGCAATGACAGTTGGATGATATGGGTCTTCCCCCTTTATGATATCATCAATTTGTTTCATCCTCTTTGGATTTACCGCTGATGGCTCTGGTTCATTGCCAATATACCAGGCAAGAATTTCTGGATAATGCCTTATTTTTTGCAGATGGGAACGAAGTATTTCTTCTTCCTTTGAAGTTAGAGGCTTTGATAACTTCTCGCCACCACGGATAAGTGGAAAACCTTGGGGATGGGGATATGCAATAAGTTTTAATCCAGATTGATGTAATTCATCAAAGTACTTGTCAATATCCTTTGTTCCCCACCGAAGTGCTCCAAAGTGCTCAACTGTATTACAGCCTATCTCAGCCGCCTCCTGTATTCCTGGATTTACCGCTGATGACTGTGGTTCAGTTCCGATAGACCACATATTAGAGATTCCAAAAGGCAGGAAGGGCTTATTATCTATCAGACAGACCATATTCTCATCAAAGCTAACCTCTCCTTTTTTAGGCGGCAGTTTACGCAGAACCTCCTGCCAGTTAGCTAAGGTATTACCTGTTGGTTTATGCACCAGAGAACTATTTATCAGGTAACTTCCTGTCTTTAGTCCTGGAAGAGGGATGGAGATATTCATCTTTTCATCTCTTATTCCGGAACTCTGACTACAGAGAACCTTCTGGTCTGAATTCAGGGAGAACTTAAACAGGTAATCTTTTCTTTCTTTTGGAGCAAGCGCAGTGATTACCTCTAACTCTATATCTTTTAACTTCTGACCGGAGAAAATCGCGTTTCGATAAATAGGTGGAAGCACCTCTACCTTCAGGGGTGTATAGTCAAGCGCTACAGAAAACCATTGACTGCAGACAACCTTCCCTGACTTAACATCTTGCAAAGATACCACAAGTGTTCCCTCCCTCGTAGCATGGAGTGGAATGGTGATATCCTGATGATAAGTACCTTGATTAAATCTTATTCCGCGCAGAATAGTAGATGTTTCTTTATCCCCTGCGGTTAGTATCGCTGTAATATCTATTTTTCGCGGCAGAGATGAGTTGTTTTTAATGAGAATCTTTGCATTGGCAACTACCTGTCCTTGTTTAAGAATACCCTTTATACCCTCCAAATCAAAGTCCAATAAAAAGGGGCTTAAGTCAATATTTTTGATGTGGACAAGGGCAAAATTTTTACTATCATGAAATGTGCCTTGCAGTGGTGCATAGGTAAAAAGTTCTCTTTTAGATGTAACAAAACGACTCCTGCCAATATTGAATCTCCATGTACTTAAATTCTCAGGAGAAAATGATAGGCAATAAAACGGTATTGATACTTCAAGGAACCAGGCGTCTTCACCAACACTGGTTGCTACCTTTATGTCTGAGTTCCAGTCCGACTTATTAAACATACCACCCCGTGTTGCCTTGGTGTCATAAAGAGAGCCTTTACTGTTAATAACAAACTGATAGTGATATATCCCTTCACCCTTAGAATCAATAAAAATCTCTATAGAGTCATCCTTCCACACAGGACCATCTCGTTTACTGACAAGTGCTTTCGTCTTTGCTATCTCTGGCTCATCAGCCCGCACAGCGATATAGAGATTCTCACCATCGTGTGCCATGGCAAAAGAAGTTCCTGGCTTTGCTATTTGTTGTGGATGATTAAGGATGTGAAAACCAGAATACCACCTCTCTTCTTTCCAGACTTTATCAGAGAGGTTGCCGTCTATCTCCGGCACTATAGAAATCCGTTGAACACTGAGTTTTCTATGTGTATCTGCTTTTACAAGAGACGTAGGAGATTGAAAATAAAGAATCTTAACCTTTTCGGGACTCAAGACGTGGTTGTAAACCTTGACATCATCAAAAGAACCATTTGCTCTGCATCCATGTAACTTTGTCTTGCCAATTCTAAAAGCTCCTTCATGGTTCTCCATTGCTGTATAAGAATCTCCGCTTTCAGGAGAGCTCCTTTTTACCACACCATTTACATACATAACAATCCCGGCATCGGTACTGCTTCCGTCATAAGTAACCACGAGATGAGTCCATTTTTTCTCGTAATTTAAAAAAACACCAGCAGCACGTCTACCAATGTGACCTTCCTCGCTAAACAGCCAAAACCTGAAACTATTACTATTACATAGAGAATATTCTTTCTCTTTTTCTACAAAGGCAAATTTCTTGTAGGTATTCATATTGACCCAGGCCTCTATTGAGAAAGGACTGTCTTTTGTTCCATTGCCAAAACTTAAACTCGCATCATTTCCGCAATCAACGTAATCATTCTTACCATCAAAGGATAAGGCTTTCTCTTGGTCTCCGAATCTGTTGGGTACCCAGGTAGGATTGCCTATGAGCGTGCCATGGTTACTTCCCTTACTGTCTTCTGCATTCCCGTCAAACTTCCATTCACTTACCAGCTCTGCTTGTGCTTGTTGGGAAACAAGACAAAACAGAAATAAAATTAAACCAAACATTGCTTTTTTTAACATTTTTTGCTCCTTATTTTTATATTTTTTATTCTTATTTGAAATCACACACAAGCAATTACGACATTTAATTTTATCAAAAAACACCGCCTTTCTACGCAAAAATTAGAGAATGAGTTTTTATATTAGAAGCTAACATATGTCCCGTCCTTTTCCCGAGCACCGGTAAACCCGCACTCTGCCAGTCTTTTCTTAGTGCATCCTTCTACGTGACCGTCAGCAAAAAGAGCATTAGCTAACCCTGTATGCCTGAGATGGATTTTGGTCCCAGCAATGTCGATATGGCAGTTTTGAGTATCCGCATCAACGTCAATACTATCCATAAGAAGCACACAATTTGAAGGTGTAGGTAACTTGCGGGTGAGGAGGTAACGGAAGTTCGGGGAACCAAGTAAATCCTTTAAATTCCCGTCATATTGGGAATAAAGGGGGTCGGATACGATGCCATAGGTGCTGTAGCGGTTACTATATTTCATTGGAGAATAAGATGGGCATACGGCAATATCTGGATTAGTGATGTAACCATAAATTTTCCCAAGCTTATCCTCATAAAGAACATTTATCCATCTGTCCCAATTAACCGTGGGCGTACCGGTAACGCATATCGCATTCCATCCGTCATAGTCATCTGCATACATCATAAGAGCCAAACCGCATTGTCTCAGGTTGCTCATACACTTTATCTGCCTTGCTTTTTCTCTTGCTTTTCCAAGCGCCGGCAATAGCATTGATGCAAGCAGAGCAATGATAGCTATTACGACCAAAAGCTCTATAAGCGTAAATGAGTTCCTTCTTCCCCAAATTTTCCTCATTTTTGCTAACATTTTCTTATTACCTCCTTGTTTATTTTTCAATTCTTTCTTACCGAACTTTCTCTGATAATTAATTTTGCAGAGAGAACGATCCTTTCTACTTTTTTATCCGGCTTCTCTATCCTTTTTTGGAGAAGCCGAATCGCTTTTTCCCCTATCTCTTCTCTTGGCTGGCAGACAGTTGTTAAAGGGATTTTTAATTTGTATGTAATATCAGAATCGTCAAAACCAACAAGCCCAATATCTTTCGGAACATTGAGCCCTGCTTCTTCAATCGCTTTAAAAGCGCCATATGCAAAAACATCATTGGCTCCAAAGAAAGCATCAGGCTTTTCATTCTCCAATAAATTTTTAGCCAGGGGATAAGCGTCCTCGTGAAATCTACCCTTGGAGAAAGAAACGAGGTTTTCATTATAGGAAAGGTTAAATTCTTTCAGGGCTCTCTTATAACCATTAAGTCTATCTCCTGTACTGGAACAATATGGTCCGCTAATAAAGGCAATTCTCCGATAACCTTGCTCAAGAAGATGATTGGTAAGAGAATAACCCATTTCTTCATTATTGATAATTACACAATCAGTAGGATAATTTTTAAGATAACTGTCTATAAGGACATATGGAATGGATGCTTTCTCTATCTGACGCAGGAGATTTAAATTTACTTCTTCATACCTCTCACTCAAAAGCGGAGCAATAATTAAACCATCAACTTTTCTCTCCTGATAAAGCTGAATATACTTCTTAAACTTTTGATAATTGTTGTCAGTATGACCAAGAAGAAGACTTCCTCCTGTCTGATAAACTTCTTCTTCTACTGTTCTGGCAACCTCTGCCCAGATGTATGGTTCCTTGAGATCACGAACAATAAGACCAAGGAGACCTGTTCTCTGGTGAAGTTTTTCAGGGGAAAGGAATGTCCCCTTTCCCTGAATTCTGTATAGCAGTCCTTCAGCACTCAACTCTGAGATTGCTTTGCCAGTGGTTATTTTGCTTATATTGTATTCTTTGCATAGCTGAGATTCAGAGGGAATCTTATCTCCAGGCTTGAGTCTGCCAGATTTAATTTGATTCAGCACAATGCTTTTTAACTGATGATACTGTGGGATAAAGCTGTCTTTACTTATTATCATGTTAACATGATAACATATAGAATTATCGTGTCAAGAAATTTTCTTGATATTTGTCAAGGCAATTTATAACGTCTTGTTTTTCGAGCCAGCCGCGTCTGGCGACTCCAACGCCAAATTTGGCGAAATCCAGTTGTGAAATACTATGGGCATCTGTATTAATTGCAAACTTAGCGCCTCTTTTTTTTGCTTCTTGAAGATAAATATCAGGTAAGTCCAGGCGTTCAGGAAAGGCATTTATTTCAAGCGCAGTTTCCGTATCTGCTGCTGCTTTGATAATAGCGGAAATATCTATTTTATATCCTTCTCTTTTCCCAAGTAAACGGCCTGTGGGATGTGCAATAATATCAACATTCTTATTTCCCATAGCTTTTATAATTCTAGCTGTATTTACTTTTTCATCCTGAGAAAAACCAGTATGTATTGCTCCAATCACAACATCCAGGCTTTCCAATATATCATCGCTGAAATCAAGCTCTCCATTGATATGTATCTCAAGCTCAATACCTGATAATACCTGAAAGTTCCTATATTTATTATTTAATTCATCAATCTCCTTTTGTCGTTCTATGAGGTCTCCTTCATTTAGCCCCCCTGCAATCTTCAGGCTTTTGGAATGGTCGCATATTGCTATGTATTTATATCCTCTTTTTATTGCAGCTTCTGCCATTTCTTCTATAGAATTTGTTCCGTCACTCCAGTTTGAGTGAATATGTAAATCTCCTTGCAAGTTATCAATTTCTATTAATTTTGGGAGTGTGTCTGAAAGTCCTGCCTCAATCTCTCCGCGATCCTCTCTCATTTCAGGCCAGATATAGGGCATGCCTATACTTTTGAATATATCAATCTCCTTTATACCGCCGATTTTCGCATGTTGTTTATTGCTCTTTCCTCGTTTAAAAACGCCGTATTCATTAATTTTAAGACCCTTTTTAATACCTAATTCTCTTATTCTTATGTTGTGAGCCTTTGACCCTGTAAAGTAATGAAGCGCCGCACCAAAGGAATCTGTTTCGACAACCCGTATGTCTACCTGTCTTCCGCCCTCAATTCTAACACTTGAACGCGTGCTTCCTTTTGCCAGTATTTGGTTAACCTGATGCAATGTTGTAAAAGCATCCATTACTTTAGCCGGCTTATCCGATGCAACCAGTATATCAATATCTCCGATTGTCTCCCGGCGTCTGCGCAAGCTGCCTGCAATACTGATGGTATGTACAGCGGGAACTTTTTTAAGTAGGCTGATTATATTTTCCGCAATTAGTTCTGCCTCGTATATGGGAATTCGTTCTTTTGTTTCTTGTAGGATTTTAATTCCACGGATAATATTTTCTTCCTTTTTTTCTCCCATACCCGGAAACTTTGCCAGTTTATGCTCTGTAACTGCTTTTTCAAGCTCTTCAATACTTGTTATACCTAATTCTTTGTAGATAAGAGCAACTGTTTTAGGCCCGACACTTGATATATTCAACATCTCCAGTAATCCGGAAGGCACGCTTTTTTTAATTGTCTCATATTCAGCAAGTTTTCCTGTTTGTATAAGCTCTGATATTTTTCCGGCAATTCCATCTCCAATGCCTGCTATGTTTGCCAGCTTGCCATTAATGTAGATATCTTTAATAGGTTGAGATAGTTCTTCGATTACCTGTGCAGCTTTTCTGTAAGCTCTTATTCTAAATGGATTTTCAGTCTTAATCTCCAGAATATCGGCTATAGAATGGAATATTTCAGCAATCTCTCTATTATTCACAGTCCCTTAACATGCAGACTAATGATCGCCTGTGCACCAATAGCTTTTTCTTCTCCTATTGGTCCGAGTTGTTCATATGTTTTAGCTTTTATGCTTATTTTATCTTTTCCAGTGGCTAATGCTTTTGCAATTTTCGATTTCATACTATCAAGATAAGGAGCCATCTTGGGCTTTTCTGCAAATATGATGCTATCAATATTGTTAATTTCAAGATTTTCCATTCGTAGGATAGGATCCATTTCTTCAAGGAATTTAAGGCTGGAGATGCCCTCAAAAAGCGGGTCATCATCCGGGAAATGTTGTCCAATATCACCCTTATTTAATGCGCCGAGAATCCCATCGCATATAGCATGAACCAGAACATCCCCGTCAGAGTGCCCTTTTAGTCCAAATATAAAAGGGATCTTCACTCCGCCTATAATAAGGTCGCGGTTTATAACTAATCTGTGTATATCATAGCCTATTCCAACTAGCATTTGTAATTCCCTCCAAGTAGTTTGAATTGTTTTTGATCTGTAATTTTTATATTCCCCTCAGAGCCTGGAACTATCCTGACAGGGTGCTTTAATTGTTCCACTAATGAAGCATCGTCCGTTCCTGAAAACTTGTTTTTCTCAGCTTTTTGATATGCGGTTTTTATAAGACAATATCTAAACACCTGAGGAGTTTGAACTCTCCATAAATTGGTTCTGTCAACAGTTCTTTCAATACAATTATCTTTAACCAGTTTTATTGTATCAAATAAAGGAAGTCCTACTACAGCAGCACCATGCTTATGAGCAGTTTTTATTGATTTATCAATAAGCTCAGAAGTAATAAAGGGTCTTACTGCGTCATGAATCAATATAATGTCAGGCGCATTTTTAATACTCATAAGTCCCCTGTAAACTGATTCCTGTCTTGTTTTGCCTCCACAGACAATTCTTGAAACTTTTTTGATATTGTATTTTTGAATCAGCAAACGCGACTTTTCTATATATTTTTTATCTGAAATCAGGATGATCTCATTTATGCATTTTGCTTTATCAAGTATGTTCAATGTATGAATGAGAACAGGTTTGGTATCTAAGGCAAGATACTGTTTTGGAAGGTCGGTTTTCATTCTTGCCCCGGACCCAGCATTGGGAACTAATGCACATACTCTCATTATTTTGCCCGCGCAATATCCTTGATCTTCATTAACCTGACAATGTTTGCAAGCTCAAGTTCGCTGAGCTTCATTGTAATGTAAGTTATTGTTTCTTCCAGATTTGGTATTAAGATATATTCCAGCGCATTGACTCTTCTTCTGGTTTTCTTTAGCTCATCTGCTAGCAGATGTATGAGCTTTTCTGTTTCTGCCAGCTTCAGCATTTCAGGAAGAAGCGCGCTCAGCATGCTTAATGTAATATCTAAATCCGGAGAGGAATCTTTAAATCCATAGGAAAATGGATTCCCTGGTTTGCTTATTTCAATGTGCGGCGCTTTTATATTGAGAACCGTTAGTCTTGATGAAAGAAATTCTGGCACCTCTTGAGGGTATTTTATTGCAGAGTATAATGATTCTTTATTTGTTCTGGAACATACTCCTAAATACAGATTAAAGATTTTTTTAAGTTCCTCGTCAACTTTCTTGCGAAGCTCTTTATTATGGTCCAGGAATATCATAAATCTGCGCATAAGTTCATCCTGCTTATCTTTAAGCAGTTTGTGTCCACGTTTTGCAAGCGCAAGTCTTCGCCTAAGATTCAACACCTCCATTCGCGTTGGATTTACCTGAAGCCTCATTTTATCCCTTCCTTCCCTTTCTCCCTTATCTGTTTTTGAGATAACTTGATAAATCCCGATAGTAATTCTCGTGAGGCCCGATCATTATCAGTTCAAGGTTATTGCCAACGAAGCGATAGGAAAGAAGATACTGCGTTGTGTGTATCTTGAACTTATGGACAAAAACACCTTTGAGGTCCCCTTTCTTCTCTTGTCCTATTGCCGGATCTTTAACGATTTTGCGTATCTGCTTGTCGAGAATTTGCTTTTCCTGCTTTCGGAATCTTCTAACCCTCTTCTTGAATGAGCTTGATTGTAAAATATGCATGTCAAATCAATTAAACTCGTATTCTGAGCATTCGCCCTGCTCAAGCTCCTCAATCCCAATCAGGATATCCTTTATTAATCCATATGTTAGTTCAGGATTCTCTTCAGCACACTTCCCTACCTTGGCCCAGTGCTCGATTTGGCCAGTGACAGAGCGGTTGTCAACAGCGCTGACGAGTCTTGCTTCTTTCAGCAATTGGTCGGAAACTCTAACTGCTGTGGTCATAATAAAACCTCCATTTTTAGTCTGTTACAATAATACACCATATCATTGCATAATGCAACAATTAGGTTGTGTTGAGGTAAAGATATTCAAGCTTCTTTCTTGCCCATGGTGTTCTTCTCAAGAACTTCAGGCTAGATTTTACGGAGGGATCACTCTTGAAACAACGGATATTGATCCTCTGCCCAAGCTCCTCCCAGCCATAATGATCGAAAAGACGGGTTACAATCATTTCCAATGTAATACCATGAAGAGGATTATTGGGTTGCTGTTTGCTCATATTAGTTGTCTTCATATTCCTTGAAATGATTATTGGTACTTGTCTTGGCATGCAATTATGGTATCAGGCAGATGATTATATGTCAAAATAAAAGGGAGTTGACCCCCTTATTTGAAATCAAGTTGAATGATTTAGTTAGGTTAAAATCCTTATTATTTCTGCTAATAAAACATCTACTGTTTGGCTAAAATTAACTTGAGTAAAATTAGGCAAAACTTCTTTATCCCTAATTTTTGTATGCAAAAATGAATCAGCAATATTTCTTGAAAAATTTCCTAGGTTTAGCATTGATTTCTTAAAAGATTCAGTACCCGCGTAATTATTTGAAACCTCTTTGAAATTTTTGCAGTTAAATATTGGTGGCACATGATCTAAAATGCTTCTTACAATTAACAATATCGCATGACGTGCTTCATTCTGATGACATTTGTTAATTTCTTCGCAGAAACAAATCAACCTTTTTAAATCAAATTTTGATTTTTTGATTTTTTTTAATTCCTTAATCCTTGATATATCAACATATGGGTTTTCTTTTATTACATGGCTTGAATCTTCATTTTTGTCAACATCAATTTCTAAATCATTAATTGCTTGTTCCATTAGTCCCGTCATCCTATTTAAATGATTCATAAGAAAATCCGCTGAAAAACTTGGATTAGTAATATATTGGAAACCATCCATAAATCCCGAATAGTAATCGGTATTATGTTTTTTTAAAAGAGGTGCTACCTGATTAGCCCAATTTAGACAATCTTTTTGAGTTTTAAAAAGAGGGCCATTTGATCTGGCAACTTTTAATTTTTTTAATTTATCTAAAAGTTCTTTTTTGCTCATTAGATTTTTTTAATATAATCCTAACATACATCATTGAACCGTTACCCTCATTTTGATAAGGATAACAGATAATTATGTGAGTCGCAATTTGCGATCTCAAATCTTTCCTGTCATTCTGAGGTAGGAATTACAGTTTCGCTTCATCTCTTTAATACTATCTCCGCCAAATTTTTCGCACATAGCATTTGCAATTTCAAATGCTGCAACTGCCTCGCCTACAACGCTTGCAGCATAAACCACACAAACATCAGCACGTTCTACTTTTGCTTTAACAGGTTTTTTTGTAATTATGTCTACTGAGTTGAGAGCGTTTTTAAGGGTTGGAATTGGTTTCATTGCTCCGCGAATAACTATATCCTCTCCGTTTGAAATCCCTCCTTCAATTCCACCTGCATTATTAGTCTTTCGCCTGAAATTATAATCATATATTATTTCATCATGAACCTTTGAACCTGTTTTTTTTGATGCAGCGAATCCAAGTCCTATTTCAACACCCTTTATTCCCTGAATGCTCATTAAACTCTGCGCTAATCTCCCATCCAGCTTCCTGTCCCAATGCACATGAGAACCTAATCCTACAGGAGCATTCTTCACTGTTATTTCAAATATACCTCCCAGACTATCGCCGTTTTTTCGTACCTGGTCTATTTTTTCTCTCATTAGTTTTTCGCTTTCGTTTATTCCGCCAATTTCACATACACAACTTATAATCTCTATGCCAAATTTACTTAGCAGCTTTTTAGCAATTGCGCCAACTGCAACTCTAGCTGCTGTTTCGCGAGCACTTGAGCGCTCAAGAATATTTCTTATATCTTTCTGATTATATTTCATAATTCCAGCAAGATCAGCATGCCCTGGTCTGGGATTTGTTATAGGAGGTTCGTTTTTCCAGTTCTGCCAATCCTTATTTTTTATGGTCATTGTAATCGGCGAGCCAAGTGTTAATCCTCTGCGCAGTCCGGAGGTTATTTGAATAGTATCATGCTCAATCTGCATCCTTTCGCCCCTGCCATATCCGGATTGTCTTCTTGCCAGTTCCCTATTTATCTCTGTCTTATTTATCCTCAATCCAGCCGGCATGCCTTCAAGGATAGCTGTAAGATTCGAACCATGTGATTCACCTGCCGTTAGATAACGCAACATATATACCTCCTAAACTTCTATTTTTTCCTGCTTCCCGGTTTTACTAAAGGGATTTTTCCGCGTTTACATATTAAACAATTGTCAGAATTAAAATTTTCAAAACTTAACTTAGCAAGGCTCTTAAATTCTACAGGAAAGCCAATAGCTTTCTCACTTCTGTCAATTATTGCGCCAATGCCAACAATGCAGGCTTTGAAACTTTCTACAACTGCAATAACTTCCATAGTTGAACGGCCTGTAGTAATGATATCTTCAATAATAAGTACCCGTTCTCCTTTTTTAATTTCAAAACCTCTGCGAAGGATCATCTTCCCATCTTTTCTTTCACAGAATATAGCTCTAATACCTAGGGCTCTGGCAACTTCCTGCGCAATGAGAATTCCTCCAATTGCGGGAGATACAACTACATCGCATCGTACATGTTGAAAAAGCTCCGCAATAGCTTTTCCAAGTTCTGTCCCGCACTCCGGATACTGAAGAACCTTAGCGCATTGAATGTATTGACTGCTGTGAAGACCCGAAGAGAGCAGAAAATGACCTTCAAGAAGAGCGTCGCATTTTCTAAAGAGACCCAAAACTTCAGATTGTTTCATTATTACAATATCCCCTCTAAAAACTCGTTTACTCTATTATTAACATCCTGTTTATTTTTTAAGTCTCTTTGCGCAATTAATAAAGAATGCATGGATTTTGTTTTCTTATGTTCTAACATTTCGTTAACAATTTTTACAGCTCTGCCCTTTCCTGTGCCGCTTCCATATGTATAAAACACTACAATCTTTTTCCCGTCAAGTCCATGACATTTATCTAGATAGGTATTTAATGCCGGAGCCGGACTAAAAGCCCAAACAGGTGAACCAAACAATATAATGTCATACATACTCAGATCAAAATTAACATCACCGATATTAACCCTTTTTCTTTGCAGAGCAGTCATGCCTTGTCCTGCGAATGTACGGGCTCCGTCAATTGGTTCTAATCTCACTAAATCAACGTCAAAGTTCTTATGTTCTAATTCTTGTGAGATTATTTGAGCTAATTGGTGTGTATTCCCAGTTAATGAAAAATAGATTATACATGCACGCATTTTCTTCTCTAATTCTATTTTTAAGAATTTGTTTAATCTTCTCTTAAAACGCGGATAAACTTTTTTGAATTCTACTCCTGTTAGATATATACCTTTCTCTATTTTTTTGACTTGCTTAATCTCTGATAATGCATAAAAAGAACGGGTTTCCTCTTTTACTCCAAAGTCTTGTGGAAATTCCATTTCAAGTTCCAATTCACTCTTTACCGGATAGAGAATATCTGTTTTAAAACATAGTCCGGTTTCACTAATATCTATAACATTACTATTACAAAGATCCATTTTATATTCATGCTTGGCGCAAATTTTTAAAGCCACATCAATTCTTACGTGTTTTCGTTTCAATATTTCCCTGGACTCTAAATTAGTCATATATCTGCTAAAATTCGACATCCTAAATCCGAACACTCGAAACAAATTCAAAATCCAAGTTTCCAAAATTCTAAACATTGTCTTCATCTATTTTTTAGTCATTAATTTCTTTTATCACCTTTTCCATTGCATGCCTGGGACTGGAAGCTTTGGTGACAGATCTTCCAATTACTATTAAATCAGCGCCTCTATTTATAGCTTGCGCAGGAGAAGCTATCCGTTTTTGATCGTCTTTATCTGAACCTGCAAGTCTTATGCCTGGCGTAACGATCAGAAAATCTTCCCCGCATGTTTGTCTGACATATTTTATTTCTTCCGAAGATGCAACAACGCCATTTAATCCTGCCATCTTCGCCATTTTTGCAAGATGTGAAACATGGTCTTTTATAGAAGAACTTATACGCAGGTCGTTCTTTAGAGTTTTCTCATCTATGCTGGTGAGAACTGTAACGCCTAGAAGAAGAGCTTGGGAGCGTGCTGCTTCACATGCGGAACGCATCATCTCTATTCCTCCGGATGCATGCACCGTTAGCATAAAAACATCATTTTTAACTGCGTTATCAACTGCTGAGAATACCGTGTTGGGTATATCATGAAACTTTAAGTCCAAAAATACTTTACAGCCCCTCTCATGAATAAAATCTATAATAGCAGGCCCCTGTCTTGTGAATAACTGGCTTCCTACTTTAAAAACGGATACATAATCCTTAAGTTCCTGTATGAGTGTTCCTGCTTGTTTTAGGCTATCCACATCAAGCGCTATAATTACAGGGGACTTTAAGGATTTTAATTCTTTTTTAGCTATCATATGGACTGAAATTCTATCATAACAATTTTTAGTGTGCAACTTCAATTCTCTGAAGAACCTGTTTGCTTGAATTCATAAAATGTCAAAACTGTGTCTCCGTATCTTCTTGATTTAACATGGCATAATTCTTTAATATCTGAGCTTGGCAATGTATTTTTTTTGGAATGTTCAGCAACTAAGACGGCGCTATTGCTAAGTATATCTTTCAGGCATGGATTATTTATAATCTTCTCAAGTTCTCCAGTGTTATATGGAGGATCTATAAGAAGAACATCAAATTTCTTATTCTTGCCGGCAAAGTATTTTATGGCTTTGTGTGCATCTTTCACATACACAGAACCCTTAAGATTCAGGTCAAACTTGTTTAAGTTTTCACGAACTATGCGTATGCATTTTGGATTGTTATCTATAAACACAACGTTTTTTGCTCCTCTGCTGAGTGCCTCTATCCCAAGACTTCCTGAACCGGCAAAAAGATCAAGAACTTCTGCATCGGCAATCTTATTAGCCAATATATTAAACAATGCCTCTTTAACTCTGCCTAATGTAGGACGTGTTTTTCTACTGGGTACTGTTTTTAATATGGCTCCTCTGTTCTCTCCTGCAATTACACGCATAACCTATTTATCCTACCTTTGCCAAATCAATCCGGTGTTTAAAGCTCTGCATGAATTCCCCCTTAATAAGACGATTTTGTTTGGCTGAGAGTTCAGGATCAGACTTAATTATATTTACCGCCTCTTTTCTAGCAATCTCCATTATATCTATATCTGAAATTATATTGCCAATTTTTAATTCAGGCAAACCATGCTGCTTTGTTCCAAAGAATTCTCCCGGGCCTCTAATTTCCAAATCCTCCTGCGCAATTCTGAAACCATCCTGAGTTTGTGTCATAACTGTCAGCCGCTTCTGCGCTTCAGAAGTTTTTGGCATACCGTGTAACATACAATACGATTGATCTCTGCCCCTGCCGATTCTGCCTCTAAGCTGATGAAGCTGCGACAAGCCAAATCGTTCAGCATTCTCTATCAGCATTATAGTTGCATTAGGAATATCTATACCAACTTCAATAACTGTTGTAGATACAAGTATATTAATCTTATTTTCACGAAACTCCATCATTGTTCTCTCTTTATCTTCGTTTTTCATTTGCCCATGCAGAAGCCCTATTCTTAGATCTGGAAATATCTCTTTTTGAAAATGTTCAAAGAGCTGGGTAGCTGCAGTAGATTCTATTGTAGACGACTCCTCAATTAATGGAGAAACAACATACGCCTGACTGGCTCTTTTTATTTCTTCTTTAATAAACTCATACACTCCAGTGAGCTGTGAATTTGACACCCAATATGTTGACACAGCGCCTCTTCCGGGAGGAAGTTCCCTAATTGTAGAAATGTCTAAATCTCCATACACAGTGAGCGCGAGAGTTCTGGGAATAGGCGTGGCAGTCATCACTAGGACATCTGGATGAAGCCCTTTTTTTCTTAACACGTTACGTTGCAGTACTCCAAAACGATGCTGTTCATCTATTACTATAAGTCCCAGTCTTTTAAACTTAATGTTCTCCTGAACCAATGTATGTGTTCCGACAACAATATCAGTAAATCCGTTACATATATTTTTTGTAATCTCTGCACGTGATTTTCGAGGCGTACTGCCAATCAGTAAATCCACTTTTATTCCCAGAGGAGAAAGCATTTCTGCCAGAGTAATGTAATGTTGCTCTGCTAGTATCTCTGTCGGCACCATTATGGCTCCCTGATGGCCGTTTTCAATGGTAATGAGCAGAGCAGCAATTGCAACAATAGTTTTCCCAGAGCCTACTTCGCCCTGAATTAATCTGTTCATCTGTTCTTCAGACGTCATATCTCGATTTATTTCATCTATGACTTTTCGCTGCGCATCAGTCAGCTTGAATGGTAAGATTTCGAGAAATTGCTTCAGCAGTATGCCCTTATTTTTATGCTTTATCCCCAACTGTGGTTCTGAAATAGAAGCCTTTTTTGAAAGAATTCCTAATTGCAACAATAGGAACTCATCAAAAACAATCCTTCTATAAGCGAAGTCTTTATCTTCCTGAGTCTTAGGAAAATGAATATTTAAAAGAGCTTGCTTAGTATCTACCAGGCTGTATCTATCTTTAATATTCTGCGGAAGCATATCGTTTATCTGATCCAGGCAGTTATCCAAAGCATTTTTAATCATTCTTCTTATTCTTCGTTGTGATATATCTTGTGTTAAAGGATAAAAAGGAACGATTCTTCCTGTATGAATTAGTTCTTCTGTGTCGCTCTCTTTGTCTTTGGAATGTAAAATTTCATAAGACTGGCTGGATATTTGTAACTCTTTGCCGTATAGCTGAACTTTTCCGCTTACAACTATCTTTGTGCCGATCTTGAACTGTTCTTCTAGAAACGGCTGGTTAAACCATACTGCGTATATTATGCCTGTGCCATCGTCAATGGCTACCTTGAGTATGCTTAGATTTTTCTTTAATTTCTGCACTCCGCTTGTTAGAATTTTTCCACTAACTGTGTGTTGCGCTTCAATGCGAAGCCTTGCAATAGGAGAAAAATCGCTTCTATCTTCGTATCTGCGTGGAACATAGTAAAGGAGGTCTTTGACTGTTTGGATACCAAGACGTTCAAAAAGAGCAACTCTTTTTGGTCCAACACCTTTCATATATTGGATAGAAGTATCCAGTTTAAGCATTAAGATACAATCATGTTTTGACAGGTTCTTTGCTTGCTTCTATATATTTCATTCGCAAATCATATAAAATATTGTCTATTAATCTGGATTCCTCGCTGGTAAGATTGCCTTTTGTTTTTTCTTGAAGCATGGTTATAGTATCTATTGTATATTTAGCTCCATCCAAATTCTTTTCTTCTTTTTTTGTAACGGGATTCGGATAGATGCCCAGACTCATCATTGCCTGCATGCTGAGACTGGTTATAAACATCATAAAATTTACCTCCATTGGAGGCATCTTAAATTCTTCTTTCTTTTTATCCTCTACTACCTTTTCCTTCCAGTCTTTATCTTCCTTTTTTTTAGTGAATTTTATATCTTTCTTTTTCTTTTCTTTGGCCATAGCGTACTTCCTCCTCTACGTTATATTATTTATTCAACAAAAAAGACGGCCTCTCAATCCAGCTATGCAGCTTGTCTTTAAACTGGTTTGCCACATCAGGCATATCATCGATTAAGTTATGCTTTTCGTCCGGATCATCCTTCAAATTATATAATTCATAACTACATTTATCTTTATTATTTGGATCATCATTATATATAAGCTTCATTTCAGGTGTTCTTATAGCGTATATTTTTCTTTCATCACCCTGCAGAGCTTGCCAGCCGCAAGGAGTTGTTTCCAGATATGCCTCTTCTTTAAAATCCACATTGTCCCCTATAAGCGGCATAAGAGAATGCCCTTCTGTCTCTTTTGGCATCTCAAATCCCATAATATCAAACAGTGTCGGCATGACATCGATCAAAGAAACCTGTGTTTCAACTATCTTCCCTTTTGGAAGTGCTTTGGGATATCTTATTATTAAAGGTACCCTTACAACTTCATCATACAAAGTTCCGGCAAGCGAGCACGACGCATGTCCCACAGAACCTCTCTCGCCTATTTCTTCTGCGTGATCTGAAGTTAGAACAACTATTGTATCATCCAGAAGATTCAAATCCTCCAGTTTCTTCACATAACCCTCTATTTCCTCATCCTGAGATCTTACTTCCCCGTCATACAAAGCCATAATAGCAGGTTTATCCTCTTCTAAGAAAGTCATTGAGCCTGCGCTTCGCGGATGTGTCGCTGGCTCTAGAATTCCCTGTGCCTGCTGTTGTTCAAACTTACTTAAAAGACCTGGCTTATGTATAATCATTGTGCTTTTTACAATCTTCAGTTTTTCCCTTGTGGAGGAACCGATTTCTTCAGGCATAAACATAGTGTCATAGGGCGGCTTGGGATTATATGGAAGATGGGTTTGGTAAGGTGCCCACCATAGAAAAAAATTTTCATTTTTGTATTCTTCAATTGCATTCTTTAAATCCTTTATGTCTTCATCGTAGTTTAATCCTGCATACATCCATTTATCACAGCCGGCTGTTATATAGCCGTTTTCTTTAAGTATCTCAAAAGGCTGTTTCCATTTCTTCCACAATTTTCTCTTAATCCACATATCATACGCTCTTGGACCATCCACCCCATGAGTAATTGGATCTAAGCCGGTAAACATAGAGACTATAGCAGGCATTGTATGGGAAGCAGTACTCACTGCATTCTTAAAAAGAATCCCTTCGCTTGCCAATTTATCAATGTATGGACTTGTTTTTTTGGGATAACCGCAACAGCCTAGATTAGCAGCTCTAAGAGCATCAGGCACGATAAATAATATATTCATCTTTTCTTTCCCATAATCCCTAAATCCATTGAATATTATACTTTTCTTTAATCTTGTCAAGCTTCGCTTTCCACAACAATCCCAGCGCTATTCTTCATGGTTTAACAACAATTGTACTGTGGATGTGGACTCGTGCCAATTAATTGTTTTCTCTTTAGACATATTTCCTCCTTATTATAGATAGTGTTTTGAAGTTTATTTCTCTTTCTTCAAACCAATCCTGCTTGTATCAATAGGCTTGAAACCCAGTTTGAAAGCTGGGGAATCAGGGCTTAAGATGAAGGCGCCGTTTTTTGGGTCTTTGAATAATGGGTCAACTACCAGTGAATTCGGATCCTGCCCTCTTTCCTGCCACTCTTGAAATGACCACTTGGAAAATCGGAGTTCCTTCCCATCTACGCGCCAATAGATATTCTTATCGAAGATATATCCTGGTCCAAACCACTTCCCTTCGAGGAACTCGCCACCCTTTATATAGAATATATTGCGCGTTAGTATATATGAGCAATGTTCTTCCTCAACATGCACATGCCGCTGAAAGTGATATTTTTGAGAAGGACCAAAGATGTTATTTCGGACAATATTATTTTTGCCGTAATGTTGAAAAAAACCACCTGTCTGGCAGTTGTACACTATGTTCTCTTCAGCCACGATGTTTGTGGTTCCTTCGTCAAAATAGATACCCCAGCCGCCGTAGACGTTACACTTAACATCATGAATGAGATTACGCCTCAATACTGTACCTGTTGAAAGACCGAGTGTATATATGCCGCCCATATCGCTTAGCCAGCCATGACCAAGATCATGGATGTGATTATATTCAATCAGGTTATTTGTAGCTATGCTTTGATTATATCCCCATACCCATCCTACAGAAATACCTGTGTAGTATAAATCATGAATATGGTTATGGCTCACCGTGTTCCCTCCACTGTGGCCTATCAGTATACCAACAGCACAATGAGCGATTTTGCCTCCGTGATGAATATGATTGTCAGAAATAATATTATTCATTGTAAATTCCTGAATGCTGCTGTTATGGACAGCCGCTTTTAACATTGCTCCATTAACTTTTATACCTCCTGCTCCAATATCGAATATATGATTACCGACGATATGGTTGCCTCTGCAGCCATTGGAAAGCTCAATGCCATAGGTACCAACATGAGCAAGCTCGCAATTTCTAACAGAACAGTTTTGTGCTCCCTCAAATTGAATGGCTCCTGACACTTCCACGGCTGCCTGTTTTGAAGCAGCAATCTTCTCAAAAGAGACACTTGCGTGGCTAAACCTGAGATTCTCAAAATGAACGTGCTCCACATATTTGTCGTCGGTAGGCTTGCCGTCTATTCGGACCAATACCTCAAGTTTTGGAATGACAGCATTGATATTTTCTATCTCTTCGCCTTCAAGCGGCATATAGTAAATCTTCCCTGGCTTTCTGTTCAGATACCATTCACCGGGTTCAATAGCTTCAAAAACATTCTCTACATAGTACTTTGTTTGCTTGTCCCCGTGTGTGGAAAAGCTTCGTCTGGATTCATTTTGGAATGAGACTATCTTTTTTTTGGTATCAACAGATTCGATTTTGAGATGCGCTTCTGCCCAGTAGTGAAGAACAACAACCTCTGCATCGGTAAGGTTCTTCCATGGTTTGATATCACCCTGAGCAAATCCGAAAGATCTCTGCGGCGTGGCATAAGAACTGCCTTTATCTATTCCAATCATGGCATCGGCAATTTGATAAAATCCTTCTTTTGGAAGTTTGGGACGCCTGCGTCGCTCGCCATTTATAAAAAGTTCCCGAATATCCTCTCTATTTTTTAATGCACCTGGCAAATCGGCCATCCACATCTTTTTGCCGTTGACTCTTGTTTCCTTCCACCATTTAACCTGCTGACCGCCGCTGATAATAGGCTTTTCGCCTGGATAGGCAGAATAAACAACAGAGGATTCTACGCTTCCCGAGTCTTCTGATGTGAAAACAACCGGCTTTTTAAGATAATATTCTCCGCCCCGAATCAATATCCGGATTGGTGCCTTGGGTTTTCCGGCTTTTCGGAGTTTACGAACAGCATTTTGTACTCCGATGATTGTCGCAAATGGCCCGTCGGTTTTTTCCTTATTAGGTTTTGAAAATCTGCCAGACCAGGAATCTTTGCCATTTGTGGCTACATAAAAAATCATTTCTTTGCTTTTGCTTTTTTGCATTTTTGTCTCCTATTTTGCGGTTTATTTCTTTTTTTTCAAACCAATCTTTTTCATTGGTATACGCTTGAATCCGATTTTCTTTAGGGGCTTGTCATCAAGAATTTTGAAATTGCCTTTTTCAGGCGCTGCAAATCGCAGCTTGGCATCTATTAGATTGTCCTGGAGGGTTACGAGCGGTCGTGCCTTATCCTCAATTTCGTCCCACTTGCCGCCCTGACAGACGTTACTCCAAATCACATTGCCCTTGGGTTGATTTGGGTCCCCCTCTAGAATCGTCACCAGTTTCGGATAGCGTTTGTGCCAGAGCTTTGACTGATATGGCATTGCCAGCAACCCCTTCATGTTGATGTTGTTTGCACAAGATTTCGCCCAACCCATTGCACGAGCATCCACATGCACTGCCGGCTTACAATCCACAAAGATGTTGTTCTTAACAATATTGTCTCTGCCACCACCAATGAAGGCTGCCCGCGTCACCTTGTAGAAGACATTGCCGCTGATCTCGGTTCCGCAGAACATGTCATCAAGGTATACTCCTACACATCCGTGTTCTTGGAAGCCGTTGATGTGGTGGAGGTAATTGTGTCGGATAACTGTGCCCCGCATGGTCCAGTCACGACCGGCGTAGATCGCTCCCGCATCATTCGACTCATAACACACATTGTGAATCTCGTTGAACTCAATGGCATGGTCATTGCCGCTGAAGTAGATCGCCATGTGCGGAGCGTTATGGATTAGATTATAGGAGGCACGATTGCCCACTCCACTCAGAGAGATAGCAGGTTGATACATCCGATTCCACCGGCTATAGTGATGAATGTGATTGTTTCCCGCGTAATGCCTTGCTGGCGTGAGCGTCTTCCTGTCACCGCCGCTCAGGGCAATACCCCCGTCACCGGTCTCATAAATGTCGCACCCTATGACGCTGTTCTCCATGCCGCCAGATATCTTCACGGCCCAGTTCCCGATGTTGCGCAGTGTACACCCGATAATCTGGTTTTGTCCGCAGTTCGTAATAGTTATGGCCGTGCCTTGCACCGCCTCCAGGGTCATCCCATGAATGGTTACGTGAGAGGTGTCTTTCATCGTCACCAATGTCGGCAAAAATGACACCGTCGGCTTGCCTTTCTCAATAGGCGCAGGTGGCCAGAAGTAAAGAATGCCTGTCTCCCGATCCATGTACCACTCACCGGGCGTGTCCAATTCTGCTAGGACATTGAAAGCATAGTACCACTGCCCTGAGCGGTAACCATATTTATGATACGGTGGAACTAACGAGATAATGTGCTTCTCAGTGTCGATGGATTCCACCTTCTGGCGCTGGTCAGCCCAGTCCCGGAACCAGTAGCCATGCAGCCACAAGTCCTTCTCCTCGACCCACCGCTTTGGTCGGTCGCCCTCGTAGATGAACTTCCCAACCTTGTCGCCACTGGTCCCGCGTACATCTACCGGGTCAATGTTCAAGATGTCCGCAATGTTAACAAAGCCCTCGTTGGGCCATCTGGCTATTGTCATCGGCCGATCCTGGAAGAATAGATCCAAGAACGCTTCTGAGGGTATGCCGAACCCGCCTGACAACTCGCCGTACTCGGTGATGTCCTGGCTGCGCAGATCGGTCTGAAGCACCTTCCCTCGCGCCGCCTCATCCAGTCGATTCAACACTGCAGGGTCGGTCACTGGATGAAATCCTGTCAGCACCTTGCCTCCACTTAAGACAACCTTTTCTTTCGGATGTGCCATATAGGTGATAGGACATTTCTCTGTGCCTGAATCTTCTGTAGTAAAAGTAATAGTTTTAGATAAAAAATATGTTCCTTCTCTAACCATAACAATTATCGGTTTTATTAATCCTTCTTTTTTCTTAAATTTACGAATAGTTCCTCTTGCTTTTTCAATTGTTGCAAACGGGCCGTTTGTCTTGTCTGCACTGGGCTCTGGCAACTTACCTGACCAAGAGTCCTTACCATTTACAGCAACATAAAAAACCAGTTCTTTCTTTTTATTTGACATAACCATTTTATTTCCTCCTATAAAATATTATCTCAAGCTAACATTTTTGTAAACATTAGCCCGGTAAAGGTAAATACAGGAAAACAAGCTTAATATTATTGAACACAGAAATAGTATCTGAATATAGTGGAATCCGTTCCAGAGATATGCACTCAAAATATCTGACCTGCTTGAAAGAAAAGCGCCAAATTTTGCCACAGAGGCAAGTATAATTAGTACAACAAAATTTCTTACAAAGTGTATAAATGCAAAGGAAATGCTGGAACCATCTTTCACACTGTTGTAAACATACTTTATATTAGCCGCCACGATACAGCTCCCTGAAAAAGTTGCCATAGGAGCTATTGTAGCAAGTATAATAAATATATAAATCTTAGGCAAGCTATAGGAAAAAACTAATATGGTTAACATAAAAAAACACAAATGGCTAAAAGTTCTTAGTAGAGACGAAAGCATAAAGACCTTCTTAACCAAAAGTCTATCCGAAAAATGGCCGCCTGTTACTAATCCAGCAGCAATTCCCAAAGTAGAAATGGCAACGATTATTCCAACCTTAAATTCACCCAGTCCCATATCATAGTATAGCAGTATCAGAAAGGGTACTATCAAAAATGTGCCAATGTCTGCAATAACCGCAATAAAGGAGGCATTCCAGATGTCCTGTCTTTTCCAGACAGATTTCACTTCCTGAAGAATCTGTCCGATTTTTCTTTTTATCCTAATGGAACTTGTCTCCACTTTTCCCAAAAAATACATATCTACATATCCTACAATTATGGCAAAAGCGAACAGGATCATATACACGGATTTTTTGTCCAAATCAACCATATCATGTTTCTCCATGAAAAAACCAACAGCTGGGGTTAAAGACCCTACCACCAGAGCGCACAGAGCAGACCTTTTACCTAGAAATGTCGCTTGAATATCATGGGGTATGATCTCTTTGAACCATGAGTTAGTTGGACCTGTAGCGGACATACTTAGTATTTGCATAATAGCATAAGTGGAAAGCAAAATAATAGGAATGCTTCTCCTCTCAATATTAGGATATATCAGAGCAACCAGAAAAACAATAAGAAAGAGTCTCCCCGCCGAATATAGAGATATGGAGACCTTCTTACAATTGAAGTTACTAAAAGCAATGGCCATAGGCAAGGCTAGAAATCCGCCTGCCTGTATAATGACCGGAATAAGAGCAATTTGAAACACACTGGCATGGTATTCTTTCATGATAGTAGTCAGCACGTAGGGAGCAATGCAAACCGACATGCATGCTCCGAAAAACATGGACAATATCAGGTAAAAATATTTTTTTTGTAATGGTTTCATTATTAACAAAATGGTTGAAAAATATAATTAGTCATATACAATAATATTACATATAGAATACAGTAATAGAATGGTGGTTATGAGAAAAGAGATGGACGTTTTGGTCCGAAAAATCTATGCATTTTGGCCAATTTAATGGACTTTACGATACAGTAATGAAAGAAAAAAATAGTTTAGTAAAAGCAGTGGGGTTGGATGTAGATAAATCTCCTATTATGGAGATAAGCGGTGGCCGCGTGCTTCACAACCATGCAGTTATGTATATACTGAATGGGCAGGGATATTTTGAAGATATCAATACCCCTAGACAGAAAGTGGTTAAGGGGACAGTGTTTTTTCAGTATCCAAATAGATGGCATCGTTTTGATCCAGACCCAGGCACAGTATGGACTGAATATTGGATCCTGTTTGATGGAACTAAGTCAGAGCAGTACTTTGGAGAATTAATTCCAGAGACTAAACCCATATACAATGTCGGGATAGAAGGATCAATTATTGAGGCATACGAAGAACTCTACGACCTCTGGCTTTATCCTTCTCGTGGCTATAAAGAGTATTCATCTCTATTGCTTCATAAAATCCTGGCAGGATTTTATGTTAAGATAAACAATATAAAGGTTAAAAGAAAAGACGATATTATTCATCGGGCAAAGGTGTTGATGAAACATAATTTAGAATCAGGAAAGGTCAATTTCAAGCAGTTCGCAGATAGTGAAAATATGAGTTATGAAAATTTCAGAAAACGATTCAAGAAAGAGACTGGTTTTTCTCCAAAGCAATATTTCCTAATGATAAAAATAAATCGTGCTAAAGAGCGTCTTCTTCGGCCAAACCTAAGTATAAAAGAGATATGTTTTGAATTGGGTTTTGAGGATCCCTATTATTTCTCCCGCCTGTTCAAAAAAAAAGAAGGACTGTCCCCAAAACAGTTCAAAGAGGAAAATATTTCCTTTAATCTATAATCAATTCACATCAAAGTTGCAACTTTTGGCAAAAAAATTTATTTGGAGTAAGGCGGCTAAACATGTTATACTTTAAACTTGAATAATGAGCCATAGGAGAATTAATGGATACAACAGAAGGAAAGGTAGAATTAATACACATAGAAGATGAAATGCAAAAGTCTTATATAGACTATGCTATGAGCGTTATTATCGGCCGTGCTTTACCTGATGTCAGAGACGGTCTAAAACCTGTTCACAGAAGAATTTTATACGCAATGCATGACATGGGCATTTCAAGTAATAAATCCTACAAAAAGTCTGCCAGAATTGTCGGTGAAGTTCTTGGAAAATATCATCCGCACGGCGATGCGGCTGTGTATGACACAATGACCAGAATGGTGCAGGATTTCTCATCCAGAGAACCATTAATAGACGGACAGGGTAATTTCGGTTCTGTAGACGGTGATTCAGCAGCAGCTATGAGATATACAGAAGTGAAGATGTCCCGGATAAGTGAGGAGCTTCTTACAGATATTGAAAAAGAAACAGTGGATTTTACCCCGAATTTTGATGAATCTCTTCAGGAACCTGCCGTACTTCCTGCCAGTGTGCCAAACCTGCTGGTAAACGGCTCACAAGGAATTGCTGTTGGTATGGCTACAGATATTCCTCCACATAACCTTGGAGAGGTTATAGACGGAGTTGTAAGCGTAATTGATAATCCAAGTATCACAATTGATGAACTGATGCATATCATTAAAGGCCCTGATTTTCCAACAGGTGCCACTATATATGGAAAGAAAGCCATTAGAGATGCCTATCATACGGGAAGAGGACTAATTCAGGTTCGTGCAAAAGTAGAAATCGAAAATATAAAAGAAACAGATAGAGAACAAATAATTATAACAGAAATTCCGTATCAGGTGAATAAATCAAATCTAATTAAAACAATAGCGGATCTTGTAAGAGATCATAAAATAGAAGGAATATCTGACCTGAGAGATGAATCCGATAAGGATGGACTAAGGGTTGTTGTTGAATTAAAGAAGGGAGAGATTGCGCAGATAATAATTAATCAGCTTTATAAACATACTCAGATGCAGGTCACACACGGCGCTATACTTCTTGCTATAGACGAAAACAGACCCAAGATTTTTAATCTGCGGGAGATGTTGGATAGGTTTCTTGAGCATAGACAGGAAGTTGTGCGCAGGAGAACACAATTTGATTTAAGAAAAGCAAAAGCTAAGGCACATATTCTGGAAGGATTAAAGGTTGCAATTGAACATCTTGATAAGGTTATAAAAATAATAAAATCCTCTAAAGATGCAGATTCAGCGCGTGAGAGCTTAATTCAAGAGTTTAAACTTTCTGACCTGCAGGTACGAGCTATACTTGATATGCGTCTGCAGCGATTAACGGGACTGGAAAGAGACAAGATCCAGCGAGAGTACCTGGATACAATAAAGCTGATAAATCAACTTGAAGAAATCCTGGCAAGCGATAAGAAAATTATGGACATAATCAAAGAGGAATTGCTTGAAATTAAGGGGAAGTACGCAAATCCAAGAAGAACCCAGATTGTTGAACAAACAACAGAACTTGGAATAGAAGACTTAATAGCAGAAGAAGACATGGTCATAACAATAAGTCATGTTGGGTATATAAAAAGACTGCCTTTAACAACATACAGAAGACAGCATAGAGGCGGCAGGGGTATTATGGGAGCAGGGACAAAGGAAGAGGATTTTATAGAATATGTATTTGTAGCCTCCACACATAACTATATACTCTTCTTCACAGACAAAGGGCAAGTTCACTGGATAAAGGTTTACCAGATACCGCAGGCAGGCAGGCTCTCAAGAGGTAAGGCTATTGTCAATCTTTTGCGCATTGCTCCTGACGAGAAAGTTACAGCTTTTGTTAGAGTCAAAGAGTTTGATGATAAACATAATCTGATAATGGCAACAGAGAGAGGTATTGCGAAGAAGACTAATCTCATTGCCTATAGTCATCCAAGAACAGGCGGAATAAAGGGTATAAGGCTGGATGAAGGAGACAGGTTAATCTCAGTAAGGCTCACTGACGGAGAAAAGGATGTTCTTTTAGCAACAAAAGAGGGTAAAGCAATTAGATTCATGGAAAAAGCAGTAAGAACCGTTGGCAGGGTTTCAAGAGGTGTTCGAGGCATAAGATTGAAAAAAGGAGACGCTATTATTGGAATGGAGATTGTTGAGGATGAGTCAACAGTTGTTGTTGTTACAGCTAACGGATATGGAAAACGCACGCGTTTCTCAGAGTACAGGCCTCAGGGACGCGGAGGTATCGGAGTTATTAATATCCAGACTGGTCCGAGAAATGGAACAGTTGAAGGATTAAGAACAGTTGCAGATAATGATGAGTTAATAGTTATTACAGCTAAAGGTGTAATAATACGCCAGCCTGTTAAGGAAATAAGAGTTATCAAGCGTAACACAAAAGGCACCAGGCTGATCCGTCTTGACAAGGGAGATCGAGTAGTAAGTATTGCAAAGGTTGCTGTTGAGGAAGAGGAAAAGGAAGTAAAAGAGAAAAAGGTATCAAAGAAATCCAAAACTGGTAAAGGCGCTAAGAAGAAAAAGAAGTAGATGAAATTTAAAATAGCAAAAGATGGTTTGCCAATAATAGTTTTTTTTGTATTACTCACAATCCTCAGTACTTTCCTGCATATATCCGTCAGTGTTGTTTTTCTCATTTTACTCAGTTTTTGCATTTTTTTCTTCAGAGATCCTGAAAGAGAGATTACAAAAGGAGAAAATATAATCCTTGCGCCGGCTGATGGAAAAGTAGTGGCAATTAAACAGATTCAGGACAGTAAAATATCCGATGAACCAGTTAATAGAATCTCTATCTTTCTCTCAATTTTTGATGTGCATATCAATCGCGCACCAGTTGATGGAGAGATAGTGTATCTTGAATATTCAAAAGGAAGGTTTCTTGACGCAAGAAATCCAAAGGCATCAGAGGTAAATGAGAATAATTTTATGGTGCTTTTGCATAAAGGAACTAAGATTGCTCTAAGACAAATAGCAGGGAAGATTGCGCGCCGCGTTGTATGTAAATGCAACAGGGGTGATAAACTAAAAATCGGCGAACGCATAGGAATGATAAGATTTGGCTCAAGAACAGATTTGTTTCTCCCTATGAATGCAGAGATAAACGCAAAAATCGGTGATATGGTTAAGGCAGGAATAACTATTATGGGAAAACTTCCGTGAGAAAGATTCAATTACTGCCAAGTCTTCTTACAACTGTCAATCTGGCTTGCGGGTTTATATCAATAATTTTTTCCATACAGGGAAACTTTGCTGTTGCCGGATGGTTAATTATTATTGCTATTGTATTTGACGGGCTTGACGGCGAGGTTTCGCGTCTAACAAAAACAAGCAGCGCTTTTGGATTGCAGTATGACTCTCTTTCCGATCTTGTATCCTTTTCTGTTGCTCCTGCTGTACTTGTGTATAAATCGTTTTTTGGAGTTCCTACGCGTCTGGCACTATCTCTTATTACATTATATGTAGTTTGCGGAGCTTTGAGGTTAGCCAGATTTAATATCCAAATAGTAAAAACAAAGGATAAATTTTTTGTAGGGCTGCCCATTCCAGCTGCAGCAGCAATAATCACAACATCTACAATAGTGTTTCATAGCTATATTATTCAATTTCCCATACTCAGGTTTTTCCCTGTATTCATGGTAGTTATTGCATATTTAATGGTGAGCAAGGTCAGGTATCCCAGCCTTAAAGAAATTGAGAGAAAAAGACCATTTCACTATCTGGTCGCTATACTCCTAATTCTTGCTTTAGTGGTTGTGCGTTCGGATTTTTTTATGTTTGCAATAACATTTGTTTATGTACTTTCAGGCCCTGCAAGAATGATCAAGCCGTTAAGAAAATTTTTCATATTAAAAGATCAAATTCCTCAGAGCTCAGAAGAAGAAATATCTTAGAACTCTTGGAATAATTTAATTCTATGTATCATCCAACAAAAAAAGAATTTATTAAAAAAACAAAATGTGGGAATCTCATTCCTGTTTACAAAGAGATTATAGCCGATACACAAACTCCAGTGTCAGCATATAAGCAAATTGCGTTTGGAGATAAATTTTCATTTATTCTGGAAAGTGTTGAAAAAGGAGAACAATTTGGCAGATATTCATTTATTGGCACTGATCCTGAAACAGTCTTTCAATTCAAAAATAATAAGGTAAGTCTACTGACTAAGCATAAAAAAACACAAGTTTCTCTTTCAGACGATCCCTTACTATTTCTCAGGAACATGATGGATAAATACCGATTTGTAACTGATGATTCCTTACCTCCATTTTGTGGCGGAGCAGTGGGGTATTTTAGCTATGATGTTATTAGATATATAGAGAAATTACCAATGCATACAACTGATGATCTCAATCTGCCGGATTGTGTGCTGATGTTCACAGACACTATAATAATTTTCGATCATCTTCTGCATAAGATGAAGATAGTCTCAAATGTACACTTAAGTGACAAGACGAATCCATCTAAGGCATATGATCAAGCTATACGAAAAATTGACAAGCTAATAGATAAATTAAATACACCTATACAGAAATATAGAAATAAAAAACAAAAGGTTAAATATAAGCTTAAGTCTAATCTTACCAAGAGCCAATTCATAAATATTGTAAAGAAAGCCAAGGAATATATTAAAGCAGGAGATATCATTCAGACCGTGCTTTCACAACGGCTGGAAACTAGAATAAATGTGAATTCATTTGATATATATCGAGCTCTTCGAATAATAAATCCGTCTCCATACATGTACCATCTAAAGCTTGACAGTTTTGAAATAGCAGGGTCATCCCCCGAGATATTGGTTAAGATAAAAAACAAGATCGTAGAAGAACGCCCGATAGCCGGGACAAGACCCAGAGGGGAAACAGAAATTGAAGACAAGGAATTTGTCAAAGAATTATTATCTGATCCAAAAGAACTCGCAGAGCACATAATGCTTGTTGACCTTTCGCGAAACGATATTGGACGTGTTTGTAAATGCGGCACAGTTAAGGTTGGAGAACTGATGGGCATAGAAAAGTATTCTCATGTCATGCACATAGTTTCAGATGTTCAGGGAAAAATCAAACCTAATTTAGACAGCATAGATGTCTTCAAGGCTTGCTTTCCTGCTGGGACAGTCTCCGGAGCTCCAAAGATAAGAGCTATGGAACTTATCGAGGAGCTGGAACCTACCAGACGCGGTCCTTATGCGGGAGCAGTGGGATATTTGAGTTTTTCAGGGGATATGGATACAAGCATAACAATAAGAACCGCAATCATTAAAAACAATACAGCTTACCTTCAAGCTGGAGCAGGTATTGTTGCAGATTCAGTACCAGAGAAAGAATATAGTGAAACATTAAATAAGGCAAAGGTGCTTGTGAAAGCAATAAAGCTTGCTGAGGAGGGTTTAAGTTGATTCTCATAATAGACAACTATGATTCTTTTACATTTAATCTAGTTCAGTATTTCGGAGAGCTTGGCGCTGAAATGGAGATTTACAGAAATGACAAAATAACACTAGATCAAATAAAGAACAAAAAAAACCTGAAAAAGATAGTCATCTCTCCAGGTCCATGCACACCAAAAGAAGCAGGCATTTCTAAAGATGTTATCAAATCGTTTTACAAGAAAATTCCAATACTTGGTGTATGTCTGGGACATCAGTGCATCGGGGAAGTCTTTGGCGCGAAAATAGTCAGAGCTAAAAGACTTATGCATGGAAAAACTTCTATGATTCATCATGACAGCAGCACAATATTTAAAAACATCTCTAATCCATTCGAAGCTACACGATATCATTCTCTTGAAATAGAGAGAGAATCTCTCCCTGTCTGCTTCCAAATATCTGCATGGACTGATCAAAATGAAATAATGGGAATCCGGCATAAAAAATACCCGATTGAAGGTGTGCAGTTCCATCCGGAATCAATTCTTACTAAAGAGGGTAAAAAAATATTGGGCAACTTTTTAAAATCTAAATAGGAGACCATTATGATTAAAGAAATAATTCAAAAGGTCGTAGATGGGTGCGATCTTACAGAAGACGAAGCGCGGAGAACAATGGAAGAGATTATGAGTGGAGAAGCAACCCCTGCGCAGATAGCATGTTTTATAACAGCTCTTAGAATAAAAGGAGAGACTGTAGATGAAATTACAGGCTGTGCAAAGGTAATGAGAGAAAAAGCTGAAAGAATCTATGTTGATAATGCGTCTGATATAGTTGGAACGGGAGGCGATAAGGCTCAGACATTTAATATCTCTACAGCTGCCGCAATCGTAGCTTCAGGAGGCGGAGTTGTTGTTGCAAAACACGGCAACAGGGCTGTATCCAGTAAATGTGGCAGCGCTGATGTAATAAAGGAGCTGGGAATAAACATAGATATCCCTCCAAAGAGAGTTGAAGAATATACTAATAAGATAGGACTTGGATTTCTATTCGCTCCGCTTTTTCATAAAGCCATGAAATATGCTGTTCAGCCAAGAAGAGAAATAGGCATAAGGACAATCTTTAATATTCTGGGACCGCTTACTAATCCGGCTAATGCCAAATATCAGATTCTGGGAGTTTATTCACCTAATTTAACGCAAATTCTGGCAGATGTTTTTAAAAATATGGGCGCAAAAAGAGCTTTTGTTGCGTATGGAGAAGGCGGTTTTGATGAGATAAGCATTACAGGAAAAACAAGAATCAGCGAACTTAAAAACGGAGAGATAAAAACATATTTTATAGAACCTCGCGATTTTGGTCTATCCACCGGAAAAAAGGAAGATATTAAAGGCGGCGATGCAGCTGAAAACGCAAAGATTATTATGAAAATACTAGAAGGTGAAAAAGGCACAAGGAGAGATATCGTTGTTCTGAATGCTGCTCATATCTTTGTAGCAACAGGAAAAGCTGAGGATATAAAAGAAGGCATCAAATTAGCTGAGGATTCTATAGATTCAGGAAATGCGCTTAGTAAGCTTGAGGCTTTAAAAGAAGAGACTAACAAGAATTTCTAATTTTCAATTTCCAATTATTAATCAATTTAAAATTCTTTAATTTATGAATCATAAGATAGAAAAGAACGATTTAACTAAAGGTAGTATTTCCAAGAGTATTTGGAAATTGGCTGTTCCTATTATGATTAGTGTGGTATTGCAGAATGCGTTTAATATTGTGGACATGATTTTTGTTGGCAGGTTAGGTCCGGAGGCTATTGCTGCAGTAGCCATGGGAGGAATCTTCTTTGGAATAATTATGATTGCTTTAATAGGTATATCCATTGGGACTACTGCTATGATAGCCAGAGCTGTTGGAGCAAAGGATATTAAAGCGGCAGAAGGCATTGCCGTGCAATCGCTTTTTATGGGTGTCATCGGTTCTATTGCTTTGGGCCTTTCGGGCTATTTTCTGGCAAAACCTATGCTTATCTTGTTTGGTGCAAGCGGCGAAGTGATTTCTCTAGGAGCATCTTACATCAAGATATTGTCTCTTGGTTCAATCACCATGTTTCTTTTATTTTTAATTAGCGCTATTCTTCGTGGAGCTGGTGATGCTTTTTCGCCAATGAAATTTTTGGTGCTTTCTACAGGATTAAATATTGTTTTAGATCCAATATTAATATTTGGAATGTTCGGATTTCCTGCTTTGGGAGTTAAAGGTTCTGCCATGTCCACTGTTATAGCCAGAGCAGCAGGTATGATATGGGGATTATGGGCAATTTTTAATGGGCACTCTATTATACATTTAAAAATAAAGGAATCGAGATTAAGACTCTTTACTATGCTTCAGGTGATCCGTACCGGTATTTTCGCTGCCTTACAGATGGCTGCAAGAAATATCTCGGGTTTAATCTTAATGCGCATTGTAGCTGTATTCGGCACTTTTGCTGTAGCTGCTTATGGTATTGGTATGAGGGTATTGATGTTAGTAATGATGCCCGGTTTTGCATTTGCTCAATGCGCTACGACATTAGTTGGGCAAAATTTAGGCGCAGATAGACCAAAGCGGGCTGAAAAAAGCGCCTGGTTGTCAACAGGATTTTTTGGAATTATGGCTATAATATTCACAATAATATTTACTATATTTGCTAAGGAAATAATTGCTATTTTTAATACCAATCCAGAAGTTATTAGAATAGGTGCTCTATATTTACGCTTTTTATCTTTTGCATTTATTTTTATGGCATCCTCTATAGTACTTGGGAGAGCATTTATGGGTGCAGGTGATACTTTATCACCGCTTATAATTACAGGTATTTCCCTTTTTGGATTTCAGATACCACTGGCATTTTTATTATCAAAAAATTTAAGTATGAATACCAATGGCATATGGCTGGCAATTGCTATCTCAAATGTAGTTCAAGGAGTAGTGATGGCTGGCTGGTTTAAAAAAGGTACGTGGAAGAGCATAAAAAAATAGTTTGACTTTTGTTTTTTTTTTGTTATCATGCAAAAAGTTAGTAGGACAAGGAAAGTGGTATTGAGGCGATAGTCTCTCATATTCTGTCCTCAAATGAACAAAAGGAGTTTGAAAGATGGCGACAGGCAAAGTAAAGTGGTTTAATGATGCAAAAGGTTACGGGTTCATCACCCCAGACGATGGAAGTGATGACTGTTTTGTGCATCATTCTGCTATTGAGGGCGCAGGATTTAAGTCCTTGGCTGAAAACGACGCTGTAGAGTTCGATATAGAGAAGGATGATAAAGGTCGTAACAGAGCTGGAAACGTTAAAAAGCTATAGAAAATATAGACTAAGTTATAAATCCAACAAATGAACCTGCTCAGTTAATTCTTTTAACTGGGCAGGTTTTCTTTTTTTGATTTTTCATCTAATTTACATTATAATCTTTAAAACCCATGCTTGAGGACTCAATATGATACTTGATAAAATAGTTGAAAATAAAATACAGGAAGTTAAGAACAGGAAAATAGAAGAACCCGTTGTTGTGCTCAAGGAAAAAATCGATACTTCTGATAAACCCAGAGATTTTGTATCAGGTATTTCAAAACATGGGGAAATGAATCTTATTGCTGAAATTAAGAAAGCATCTCCTTCTGCAGGAGTCATAAAAGAAGATTTTTCTGTAGAGAAAATTGCCGAAGCCTATAAAATGGCAAAAGTGGATGCAATTTCTGTTTTAACGGATAAAAAGTTCTTTCAAGGGGAGATAAAATACATAAATATAGTCAAAAATATAGCCAATGTCCCAATTTTGCGAAAGGACTTTATTGTAGATGAGTATCAAATATATGAGTCAAGGGCGTATAAAGCAGATGCAATTCTCCTAATAGTCCGAATACTTGAGAGATCGCAACTTGCAGATTATCTTGCTATGGCTGCCGAACTTGGAATGGCTGCACTTGTCGAAGTTCATTCTGAGAAGGAACTTGAGCAGGCGCTATACTGCAATGCAGAAATAATAGGAATAAATAACCGTGACCTTGATACTCTGGAGGTTGATATTGAAACAAGCCTCAGAATAAAAGAGGAAGTTCCTGAGGATAAGATTATTGTAAGTGAAAGCGGAATAAGAACAAGAAATGACGTTGAAGAACTTTATAAATATGGTATACATGCTATACTTGTTGGAGAGATATTAATGAGAAGTAATGATATAAAATCTGAAATACAAAAATTAATTGGTAAAGAGATATGAAATTACCCAATAAGCATGGCCGCTTTGGAGAGTTTGGCGGCAGGTTTGTGCCTGAGACTGTTATGCCTGCACTCTTGGAACTTGAAAAAGCCTATTTATCTGCAAAAAAAGACAAAGGCTTCCAAAAAGAATTAAATTATTACCTGTGTGAATATGCAGGTAGGCCTTCACCTCTATATTTTGCCCAAAGACTTACTAAAAGGCTTGGAGGCGCAAAGATATACCTTAAAAGAGAGGACTTACTACATACAGGGGCGCATAAGATTAATAATACTCTGGGACAGGTACTACTTGCCGTAAAAATGGGGAAAAAGAGAATTATCGCAGAAACTGGCGCAGGACAACATGGGGTTGCAACAGCAACTGCTGCGAGTATGTTCGGACTGGAATGTGAAGTGTTTATGGGCACAGAGGATATTCAGAGACAGGCTTTGAACGTCTTCAAAATGAAGCTCCTTGGAGCAAAAGTTACACCTGTAACCTCTGGAAGCAGGACGCTTAAAGATGCTACAAATCAGGCAATTAGAGATTGGGTTACAAATGTTGGAATTACGCACTATGTTATTGGCTCTGTTGTCGGACCTCATCCATATCCAATGATGGTGAGAGATTTTCAGGTAGTTATAGGAAAAGAAGCGCGAAAACAAATTCTTAAGGCTGAGAAAAAACTACCTGAGTATGTTGTTGCATGTGTCGGCGGAGGAAGTAATTCCATAGGGATTTTTTATCCATTTATACCTGACAAGAAAGTTTCTCTTATTGGTGTGGAGGCCGCAGGTTTTGGCATAAAAACAGGCAAGCATGCTGTAACACTGGGAAAGGGAACAGTAGGCACGCTTCATGGAAGTATGAGCTATCTCTTGCAAGACAGTAATGGACAGATAAAAATAGCCCATTCAATTTCTGCAGGGCTTGATTATCCTGGAGTTGGTCCGGAACACAGCTTTTTAAAGAAAACAGGCAGAGCTAAGTATCATTCTATTACAGATAAAGAGGCTCTGGAGGGATTTAAACTGCTTTGCAGGACAGAGGGAATTATTCCTGCTTTAGAGAGCGCTCATGCAATTGCTTATGCAAAAAAACTTGCACCCAAACTAAAGAAAAACGCGATAATTATAATCTGTCTTTCCGGCAGAGGAGATAAAGATGCAAACATAGTAGCAGAGATATTGGGAGTAAAGTTGTGAACAGAATAGAAAAGGCATTTCTTAATCTGTCCGAAACAAATACAGCGGCTTTCATTCCTTTTATAACAGCGGGTTATCCAGACCTTGCTGTAACAAAAAAACTGGTTTTTGCATTTGAGAAAGCCGGAGCAGATATTATTGAACTTGGTGTTCCATTTTCAGATCCACTTGCAGATGGGCCTACAATACAACAAGCTTCTGAAAGAGCGCTTAAAAATAAAGTATTTTTGCCAAAAGTAATAGATTTTGTAAAGGATATCAGAGAGAAAAGCAGTATTCCCATTATCTTAATGGGGTACTATAATCCAATATTTAAATATGGAATTAACAATTTTGTGAGAGATTCTATAAAAGCTGGTATTGACGGAATAATTGTGCCTGATCTCCCTCCAGAGGAAGCCTCTTTGATTTATAATAAAACGAAAAATTCTTCTCTTGCTATAATATTTCTTGCTGCTCCTACAAGTACAGATGATAGAATTAAACGGATTGCCAGAATGACAGAAGGATTTATTTATTATGTGTCGCTTACCGGCGTAACCGGAGCTAGAGGCATGTTGTCAAAAACAATTAGAAAGAATGTATTAAGGATTAAGAATCTCACTTCCAAACCAGTTTCTGTTGGCTTCGGAATCTCTACGCCGCAGCATGCAAAAGAAGTTGCATCATACGCTGACGGAGTGATTATAGGAAGCGCAATAGTTAAGTTAATTGAACAAAACCTCAATAAGCCAGACCCGCTTAGTAAAGTCACCTCTTATGTCAAACAAATGGTAGATGCAACAAAAGTGAGAAAGTGAAGATTACAGGTTGAGATATGTCTGCAGAAATTATTACCATTGGAACAGAGCTGCTCACAGGCATCACTATCAACACAAATGCATCATACCTTGCAGAAAAACTTACATCGCTGGGCATAGAAACTTGTTTCCAAACCTCTGTCGGAGATAATCATCCTCATCTGGAGTCTGTGCTTTCTGAAGCAATTAAACGCTCAGAAATAATTGTTGTTACCGGAGGATTGGGCCCAACTGTAGATGACATAACTAGACAAGCTCTATCCAGTGTTCTGAAGACCCGCCTGATTCTGGAAACCGGTATTCTCTCAAAAATAGAACGGTTCTTTAAGGATAGAAAAAAGGAAACACCTTCAAATAATTATAATCAAGCGCTTATTATCAGAGGGTCTATGATTATTAATAATGAAATAGGAACAGCGCCTGGCTTGATTATTGAAAGAGACAAAAATACCATCATTCTACTTCCTGGTGTTCCAAAAGAATTAAAACAAATGTTTGAGCATACTGTTTCTAAATATCTTGAGAAAAAATACGGAAAAAATCTTGTCATTAAATCACGCATATTAAGAACCTTTGGTCTTGGAGAATCGGACATTGATGGGAGAATTACTCATATTACAGAAAAATACTCAAATCCGTGTATTGCGTTCCTTGCTCATGCTACAGAAGTGGATGTAAAAATAACTGCAAAGGCTGGCAATCAGAATATTGCTGATTCCTTAATAGCAGATGTAGAAACTCAGATAAGAGATTGCCTTGGAGACTCTGTATTCGGGGCAGATGAGGAAACAATGGAAAAAGTCATTGCTGCTATTTTAACACTGCGGAACAAAACAATTGCTGTTGCTGAATCATGCACTGGAGGGATGGTCTCCAATCTCCTGACAAATGTGTCTGGAAGTTCAGCATACTTCATTGAATCCGTTATTGCTTACAGTAATGAAGCCAAAACTAGATTGCTACATCTTTCTCCAGACATAATTGAAGAATTCGGAGCAGTAAGCTCCCAGACAGCAAGCGCTATGGCAGAAGGGATAAAGGAACTTGCAGGCACTGATTATGGTCTTTCAGTAACAGGAATAGCAGGACCAACGGGCGGAACTTCACAGAAACCAGTAGGCTTGGTTTATATCGGGCTTGCACATCAGAGTGGGGTAGATGTCTCAGAACACAAGTTTTTTGGAACCAGAGACATTATTAAGCAAAAAGCTGCGCAAACTGCATTAGACATACTAAGAAGATATCTTATAAATTAGACATAAAAGAAGATATTTCTGTGCCTATACGCGGATTCTATTAAAATTATTCTCTAATTTCAGATCCAAAACAACTGGGAACTTTTGTATGATGTTCATCTTTAACGGTCTTTAAGTCTCCTCCCATTGCAAGCATTATTATCCCTGTCACAATGACCATTACTCCTATCCACTGCGTCGGCGCTAACTTTGAGTTAAACACGAAAGCAAGCATAGTCTGACATAGCAGGAATGCTCCTCCTGAGGCTAGACCTAATACGATATTCGGATTGACGATCTTGTGGAGAAGCATGACGAGCCAAATACTGGAGAACCCGAAGATATTGCCTCCAAAAAATCCCCAGAGCCAGCGCGAGTCGGATAGACTTCCCCATTTGAAAAATATATTGGCAGTAATTTGCATTGACCAAAATATTAGCAGATAAACAACAATTTTATTCATTATTTTTGCAATCCTATCTGCTGCCCGAACGGCGAAACACCAGCGGAACATCATGTAATTCCAAGAAAGACGTGTAGGAGCATAGCGGATGGAACCGCAATATTTGTTCCTTGCCATTCTTAAAACGGACCGGCACGTTTACCGCCGCTTCTCCGACTCCGCAACGAGATAGCGGTCCCTCCTCAAATCGAACCCAATTAGGGATTGGTTTATTAGACAAATTTACAAATCCATCTGTGTCTTCCTTTCCCACCAGAAGCTCGGGAGAGTAGTCAGGCCATGCGTTGCCATTAAAACCTATGGGAGCTCCGTCATCAACAATTTTCTCGTCTTTAATTAAGCCAGCTATTGCAGGTGGCGCCAGCACTAAAGGTCCATATTTAAGCACCACGTCGCCATCATGAATTGTTTCCAGATGATGCCCGACTCTCCCTTTAAGTACGAATTTTCTGCGGCCGTCTTTGCGCTCTTCCGTTAATTTATCGTCGCGCACAACGTTTGGAATACGAATCCTGACCGATATACCAGCCGGCAGGTTGTCGCTTACCTCAACTATTGCGTCCGCGGTTTCCGGATAATTGGAGCGAATAGTGACAGTTATATCGCCATGTCCTGGAACGTTAACGGTATATGTTCCGGGAATAAGAAAATTCACGCGCAGTGTTTTGTCGTGCAACACCACCGTGTGCCGGGCAACTTCGGTCATCGCCAATCCGGCGTGCTCCAGACAGCAGCACCATGCTTCAACATGATGATTCCCTGAGTATCCGTTGGCGATCAATCCTCGAAGTCCGAACCCGCCGTTCACAAACTGATTGAAAAACAACGCGTTCCAAAGGATTTTCTCAGCTTCGTCATACATTTCGTCTTTGCCGCTGAGCAGTCCGAAGTTGAGATGTAGCATGAGCCATTCCGCAATCGCACATCCTTCCGTACGGGAATGTTTATCGCCGTTGAAGTATATGCTCTCAGGTATGTTGCCATCAGGCATGTCAATATGCTTTTCATGGACTATGTCACGGAAAGGTTCGGCCATTTTCATCCATTCTGAATCGCCGGTGTACAGCGCCGCTAATTGAAGTCCTCGTAAACGGGATATAGTCAACTGGTGCCACACGCCGTTCGCTTTTTTTGGTGGAACAACGGTGTCATCCCGAATTTGCTCAAGGACTTCGAGATAGCGCTTGTTTCCTGTAATATGGTACAGCTTTGCCATCGGCTCGGCTGCAAATCCCCAGTTGGAATTACATCTCTTACACTCATTCCATTTTTTCCATATCCTGTCGGCAATTCCAACAGCTGATTCAAGGGCGCGCCAGTCGCCTGTTGACTCATAGTAACTAATCAACCCTATGGCAAGTCGCCCGTGACCAGAAGTCAGACTCTCCTCAGGTGGTATCGTCATTACCTCATTCGCACCAGCATACCGCCCGAACAGTCCTGAAGCGCGGCGCTGATTGAGAATCCGCTCGAATAACTCAGGCAGACGTTCGTCATTAATGCCGTCTATGCCATCGGCGCAACTCAAAAATTCCAACAGCCGGCCTGTCAGATCCTCGGCACACTGATGTGCATGCCGGACATTCAACTCTGGCCGCTCCAGATCAATCATGATAAAGTTCATGGAATCAAGCGGATACGACGCGGACCGCTTGCGAGCCAGACCGATTCGGAATCCAAGTTGTGACTCGCGGTTAAGAACCGGCTTGGCAAAAATCACTTCCTTCGGTATTTTCTTCGTCTGCATTAGCTTTTTACCTTCCTAATTTGACACTTTTAACACCTTGTTAAGTTTCTGATTAAAAATTATATATAAGCACTCATATAGCTTTTATACATCGTCTCGAAAGCTTTCAAAACTAAGGTTCATTTCCTTTCTTAAACATCTGTATATATTTCATTCTCCTCCATAGCACCGGTAATTCCAAAACCCGGTAAACTTTTTAAGGATTAATATAAAAGCGCACATATTCTTTATTGCACCTCCTGTAACTTCAGAATATAGTCAATAATCTCCAAGCGAATCGCATCTAAATCCCTGCCCGTATCCAATTGCTCAAGATAGTTATTAGCCATGAGACTAAGGTCCCTTATCTTTTTATCTTTGGATTCCCTTCCCTTCTCAATAAGAAGTTTTAAAGTTGTGCCATATTTAATATCATCTATTGCTTCTCTATTGCCTTCAAAGGCGATTGTATCTATAACTCCATTTATAGTAGGATAAGTAAAGTTGTGATCTCTGTAGTAATGATCAAAGTCGTTCCAAACACTACCGAAAGAAGTCTGATAACCATAATTTACCATACCGTCATAATGTTGTTTCCAGAGATACAGACCATAATTTCTCCTGAAAATTTCAGGACTTTCCGCGCCAACTTGAGGACTAGAATAGGATGTAATTTTACCTCCCACGCTATGCCACTTATCTGCTGCTGCTTGTGATAGGGAACCGTAACCGTCACCATTAGAATTTAGTAAATCCTGAAGATCCTTCATCATGTCAAAGTTGTTTCTATGAGTTCCGCTAACCCACACCTTGCCTCCGGCTTCATGGACAGCTTTCCATGCAAGTCGTTGAGACTTTAATTCTTTCCCCAGTGCTTCATCAATGCCATAAAAATAGATATCTGTGAACCCGTAGCTTCTCGCGATCTTTATCACCTTTCTTACTTTCTTTTTTAAGGCATTCAAACTTGCTTCATCCTGTGGATTGCTAGTGCGTACCCCGCTAAGAAGAATAGAAGCTGTCATTCCAACCTCTTTTCTTATCGCTAAATCCCTGGCAAAAAGCGTCATATTAGTTCCAGGACCCCAAACTTTTTCTTCCCATTTCTGCGGTTTTTTATCAATCACGTCATAGTATGGAACCGGGTTGTTTATTCCATGGGCAAACATATTTTTTAGTTCTGCTCTCATTTGTTCTTCGTTCTTAAAGTGAGAGGAAATGGTGCCATGTAGATAATCAGGATGAAGGTAGCCCCTATAATAAAGAGAACATATAAAATCATGGTTTAAATCATAATAAACCTTTGGTGAGGCAAGTTTGAATGGAAGGACTCTTAACTTTAAGGTAATAGCGCCTAAAAGTTTATCATGAGTCGAAAGATTAATTTTGCCGGTATACCTCCCGGGCATTGCATCTTCTGGAACCTTTACCGTAATCCAGAATTGCTTGTTTGCCATTGCCGGTATATCTACGGGCAAAAATGTAGAACTGTCTTTAACAGATATCTGTCCTATGGAACGATACCACGACACTTTCTGTTTCGGGATATCGCTTATCAAGATATATTCTTCTTTCTCAGAAGGAGTTCCTCTTAAATGAACTACCTTCAGATAATTATCCTTCTTTTGATAATCAACCTTAACCAATGAATCGTCATTAAGAAGCAGTTCTGGAACAAGAAGTTTTTTATATCTACCGCGTATTCCACTACCATCCCAGGCTGTACCTGTCTGGTACCAGCATTTAACCGATTTAATATCTATGTTGGCAGAAGAAATGCTTCCTTCTTTTCCTTTAAGGTCGGTGAATTCTATATTCAAAGAACTCATATCAGAAAAGGGCACAATAACAAAACTTCCGGGTTCATATTCTCCCGGACTAGCAATTATCCTGACTTCATCGAAGATTTTTCCAGGAACAGAGTTAGGCAGTATCATCACACCGCTTATTGGCGGAACGACATACGATAAATAACCATCTTCCCTCTTTATTTTTTCAAAGGCAGCCAAAATTACATTAAGCCGTTTGACAGTTAAATCCCCCTCTATTTCTGCTATCTCAGATAAGGGAATCATAAATTTTCTACTTTTAATGCTTTGTATTTTTTTTACAAGTGGAGATAATTCAGTATTAATTTTCTGCTTCCATTTTTTTTTCACTGGATCGGTGACGGAAAGATCATCAACTCTCTTTTCCAATACGACAATTGAATTCTCTAACTCCTTTATCTTTTTTAGGGGCATACGTTGAACGACGTCGTAGTTTTCATTGATTTCCTCAGGACTTAAAGCATGGTTGTAAATCCTGACATAATCAAGGGAACCATTGAAATAACAATCTTTCTCTCCTAATTTAACCTTTCCTATTATTAGCGGAAATCCTTTATTACCCATGGCCATATAGGAACCTTTGTTTTCATGGATAGGACCTTCTAATAATGCTCCGTCTTGATAAAATTTGATACCATCAGAAGTTCCTGAACCATCATAAGTGACTACAATATGCGTCCAGTTATTCTGCTTAACACCGATATATCCAGCTCTCCCAATACGGCTGCTATTATTGGATGAATCAATTAAACGTAGCCTGGGCGCGTTATTAAACTTAAAGGAATATTCGCCTTGTTTCGTTAGAATACCAACCCCCTTACCACCCTTCTTAATCAAAGGGCGAATGTTGCTTTTTTGTTGCCATTCTATTGAAAAGGGACTATCTTCTGTTCCATTGCCAAAACTTAGACTGGCATCATTCCCACAATCAACATAATCATTCACACCATCAAATGATAAAGCTTTTCCCGAATCTCCAAACCTGTTGGCTGCCCAGGTTGGATTACCCTTGAGCGTACCGTGGTTATTTCCTACACTATCTTCCGCATTTCCGTCAAACTTCCATTCACTTACTAACTCGGCCTGTCCTTGCGTAGGAAGACAAAACAGAAACAAGCCCAAACCAACACACATCATTTTCTTTAACATATCTACCTCCTTTTCTTAAACACTTTTAACATCTTGTTAAGTTCCTGATTAGAAATTATATATAAGCACTCATATAGCTTATATACATCGTCACAATAATAACGGGCAACGGTTTAGTCATTGTTCTCAATCGGTACAGGCCGACGTTTAATATAGCACGCCTTGACCTCATCAGGACTCAAGGCATGGTTATAAATCCTGACCTCGTCAATAGAACCGTTGAAGTAACGACCCCATCCCCCTGCACTGCCAAGTTGTAGATTCCGCCTCCCACCATTTATTCTATCCCCATTTGATGAAAGTTCTTTATCAAGTTGTCCATTAATATATATCCTTCTGTAAGCATTATCAAATGTTGCTGTAATACACGTATAACCATTTGCTGCTATAGGAGTAATTCCAGCTATACGCTGGTTTCCTGATAGTGTTCGTACTTCAAATACGGGAACTCTATTATCTCGCAAGTTAAGAGCATAACCGCGTCCTGGAGTGCCACCTGTAAATCTATTTATAATTCTTGCATTGTCAACGGGAACATTGTTTTCAAGGTTCACCCACGCCTCAATTGTAATCGCATCAGTAATAGTCAAACTCTCACTCTTTCTACACTCAACATAATCATCCACACCATCAAGAGATAAAGCTTTTCCCGAATCTCCAAACCTGTTGGCTGCCCAGGTTGGATTACCATTGAGCGTACCGTGGTTATTTCCTACGCTATCTTCCGCATTTCCGTCAAACTTCCATTCACTTACTAACTCTGCCTGTCCTTGCGTAGATAGACAAAACAGAAACAAGCCCAAACCAACACACATCATTTTCTTTAACATATCTGCCTCCTTTTCTTAAACACTTTTAACGCCTTGTTAAGTTCCTGATTAAAAATTATATATAAGCACTCATATAGCTTATATACATCGTCTCGAAAGCTTTCAAAACTAAGGTTCATTTCCTTTCTTAAACATCTGTATATATTTCATTCTCCTCTATATCACCGGTAATCCCAAAACCCAGTAAACTTTTTAAGGATTAATATAAAAGCGCACATATTCTTTATTGCACCTCCTGTAACTTTAAAATATAGCCAATAATCTCCAAGCGAATCGCATCTAAATCCCTGCCCGTATCCAATTGCTCAAGATAGTTATTAGCCATGAGACTAAGGTCCCTTATCTTTTTATCTTT